>Ga0160452_100179_pt1 | contig 71838 bp, 68 predicted proteins | sample HID1971I_E6MG_FD_108230 | JGI IMG/M metagenome (GOLD analysis project Ga0160452, IMG submission 108230) | Enriched millipede-associated microbial communities from UW Madison campus, WI, USA - HID1971I_E6 MG | ecosystem: Host-associated > Arthropoda: Insects > Digestive system > Unclassified ...
CCAGCTTGGCCAGGAAGGTCTCGACGAACTTCGGGCGCAGGTTGCGGTAGTCGATGTAGTACGCGTGTTCCCACACGTCCACCGTCAGCAGCGCGGTGTCGGCGGTGGTCAGCGGCGTGCCGGCTGCGCCGGTGTTCACAATGTCCACAGAGCCGTCGGCCTTCTTCACCAGCCACGTCCAGCCCGAACCGAAGTTGCCCACGGCCGACTTCACGAAGGCTTCCTTGAAGGCGTCGTAGCTGCCCCACTTGGCGTCGATGGCCTTGGCCAGCGCGCCCGTCGGTGCGCCGCCGCCTTGGGGCTTCATGCAGTTCCAGAAGAAGGTGTGGTTCCAGATCTGGGCGGCGTTGTTGTAGATGCCGCCGCTGGACTTCTTGACGATCTCTTCGAGCGTCATCGCTTCGAACTCGGTGCCCTTTTGCAGGTTGTTCAGGTTCACCACGTAGGCGTTGTGGTGCTTGCCGTGGTGGAACTCGAGCGTTTCCTGCGAGTACTCGGGGGCCAGCGCGTCGATGGCGTACGGCAGTGGGGGAAGGGTGTGTTCCATGGTGGAGTCTTTCTTTCTAGTTGGTGGAAGGGAAAAAACAGTTCGGTGCCTCAGGCGCGGGCCTTGGGCACGATGCGGTAGGCGCAGCGCCGCGCGCCCGCGAGCACGTGCTCGACACGGCTCACGTCGGCCTCGGGCCCCAGCACCTCGTCGAAGAGCTGCAGCTCGCTGCGGCAAAAGCCGGTGCAGGCCTGCGCCGCGGTGCAGATGGGGCAGTGGTTCTCGATGAAGAGAAAGCCGTCGCCCTCGGCCCGGTACTCGGCCATGTAGCCCTCGCGGCTGCGGATGTCCGCGAGCCGTTCGAGCCGCGTCTCGAGGTTGCGCGCGCCACGCATGGCCTCGGTGTAGGTGGTGCGCATCGTGGCTTCGCGCGCGCCGATGAGCTGGTCCATGCCCTTTTCGCCGAACACGCTGATCACGGCGCTGATCATCTGCACCGTCATCTCGGCGTGTGTGTCGGGAAAGCGCCGGTGGCCCTCGCCGGTGAGCCGCCAGATCTGGGTGGGCCGGCCGCGGCCGCTGGAGCGGCTCTCGGCGTCCACCAGCCCTTCGGTCTCGAGCTTGGACATCTGCTGGCGCACCGCCTCGACCGTCACGTGCAGCACCTTGGCGATGTCGGGGATGCCGAGCGCGCCGCGGGTCTTCAGCGTGGAGAGGATGCGGTCTGCCGGCTGGTGCGGCATCCAGGTGGGCTTGGTGGCATCGGGGGCGGACATGGCGGCTTCGGTCGTGGGGGAAAACAGCGTCATTGTCAGGTGGTTGGGCCTCCCCTCGCATCCGTGGGCGCTTGCCACCCTCCGCCCAATGCTTTGTAAAGCGCCACGAGGCTGGTGAACGAGGCCGTTTCAGCCTCGGCCACGGCATCCTGCGCGCGCAGCAGGGTGCGCTGCGCGTCGAGCACACTCAGGTAGGGCGCGGCGCCTTCGCGGTAGCGCACCTCGGCCAGCTCGGCGGCGCGGCCGCTGCGGGCCGAGGCCTCCAGCAACCGCTGCAGGCGCAACTGGTTCTGGCCGTATCCGGTGAGGGCGCTTTCGACGTCCTCGATGGCGCGCAGCACGGTCTGTTCGTAGACGGCGCGCTCGCCCTCGGCGCGGGCCTCGGCGCCGCGCAGGCGGGCCTTGACCGAGCCCAGCCGCAGCGCAGGCCAGCTCACGCCGGGCGTGACGCTGAAGGCGCGGCTCGACGAACTGCCCAGGTCGGCCCCCCGCAGTGCGATGAAGCCCAGGAAGCCGCCGATGTCGACGCGCGGGTACAGCTCGGCCGTGGCCGCGCCCACGTCGGCGGTGCTGGCGGCCAGGCCGCGCTCGGCGCGCAGCACGTCGGGCCGGCGGCGCAGCAGATCGCCCAGGTCGCCGATGGGCAGGCGCTTGTCGAGCACACGCAGCGGGTGCGGCTGCAGCATCGGCGTCAGCTCGGCCGGGCGCAGGCCCGCCAGCACGGCGACGCGGTGCGCGGCCTGGCGGCGCGTGGTCTCGAGCGCGGGCAGCTGGCTCTCGGTGCTGGCCAGGTTGGCCTGCGCGCTCGCCAGGTCGCCTTCGAGGCCGCGCCCGGTGCGCACCTGCGCCTCGGTCACGCGCAGGCTCTGGCGCAGGCTCTCGAGCGTGCGCTGCGTCACGGCCAGGCGCTGCTCGGCGCCACGCATCTCGTAGTAGTTGCGCGCCAGTTCGGCCACGGCCACGATGCGCACCTGCGCGAGGTCGGCCGCGCTGGCCTGGGCGCGCGCGGTGGCGGCTTCGTCCAGGCGTTGCAGGCGGCCGAAGAGGTCGATCTCCCAGCCGGCATCGAAGCCCGCGCGGCTGCTCTGGGCCAGCGTGCGCGCATCGGCCGGCACGCCGTTGCCTTGCGCGATGCTGCGCGTCTTGCTGGCGCCCAGCGTCACCACGGGCAGGCGGTCGAGCTCGGCCTCGGTCTGCATCGCACGCGCTTCCAGCAGCCGCGCGTGGGCGATGCGGATGTCGTGGTTGCCGGCCAGCGCACGCTCGACGAGCGCGTCGAGCTGCGGATCGTCGAGCTGGCGCCACCAGTCGCGTTGCACCGCGTCGGGCGCGAACAGCGCGCGCTCGGGGGCGGCGATGGCCACCGGCGCATCGGTCGGCGCGGCGTACTTCGGCCCGACCGCGCAACCGGCCAGCACCAGCAGGCTGAGGGCGAACGGTGCGGCGTAGGAGAAGGGTCTTCTTGTCGTCATGGTCATGCTCCCGGTGTCTCAGACGGTGTCGCCGGCAGGCTCGCGCGCCACGAGCGCCTCGAGTTCGGCGGCGCGCTGCGAGCGCCCCACCGTGCGGTGGTCGCGCGCCAGCAGCGTGTACATGGTGGGCAGCACGAACAGCGTGAACAGCGTGCCCACCAGCATGCCGACCACGATCACCAGGCCGATGCTGAAGCGGCTGTTGGCGCCCGCGCCGCTGGCGAACAAGAGCGGCACCAGGCCCACCACCATCGCGGCCGTGGTCATCAGGATCGGGCGCAGCCGGATGCGCGCGGCCTGCTCGATGGCGGCGCGGCGTTCCAGGTTCAGGCGCTCCTGGATCTCGTTGGCGAACTCCACCATCAGGATGCCGTGCTTGCTGATGAGCCCGATGAGCGTCACCAGTCCGATCTGCGTGTAGATGTTGATGGTGGCAAAGCCCAGCGCCAGCGGCACCAGCGCGCCGCAGATCGACATCGGCACGCTGACCAGGATGATCAGCGGGTCGCGCAGGCTCTCGTACTGCGCGGCCAGCACCAGGTAGATCACCACGATCGCGAACACGAAGGCCATCACCAGCGCCGAGCCCTCCTGAGTGAACTGGCGCGCGTCCGATTGCCAGTCGTAGCTGAAGCCGGCCGGCAGCTTCTTGGCCTCTTCGCTGAGGAACGCCACGGCGTCGCCCATGGTCACGCCCGGCATCGGAATGGCCTGGAAGGTGGCTGCGTTGAGCTGGTTGAACTGCGTGAGCTTGTTGGGCCCCACGCTGGTCGACAGCTGCACCAGGTTGGCCAGCGGCACCGGCTGGCCGCTCGCGCTCTTCACGAAGTAGCGCGACAGGGCCTCGGCCGTGAGCCGCTGGTCGCGCGGCGACTGCGGAATCACGTCGTACGAGCGACCGTCCATGCCGAAGCGGTTGACGTAGTTCTCGCCCACCAGCACGGCCAGCGTGTCGCCGATGGCCTTCATGGTCACGCCCATGCTGTTGGCCTTGGCGCGGTCCACCCGCACTTCGGTCACGGGGTTGTTGAACTCCAGGTCGCTGTCGACCACGGCGAACTTGCCGCTCTCGCGCGCCGCCTTCTTCAGCGTTTCCATCGCCTCGAACACGCTGCGGTGGTCGCCCGCGCTGCGGATCACCATCTGCACCGGAAGCCCACCGGTCGAACCGGGAAGCGACGGCAGCTGAAAGGCGAACACGCTGCTGCCCTCGACCTCGTTCATGCCGCCCTGCACGTCGCCCTGGATCTGGTCGGCGTTGCGCTGGCGATCTTTCCAGTCGGACAGCTGCACGCCGCCGATGCTGTTGGAGACGCCGTCCGAGCCGTTGATGAGCCAGCGGCCGGTGTTCTCGGGCAACTTGGCCAGCACCTCGTCCCACTTCTGGCCGAACTTCTCGACGTAGTCGATGTTGGCGTGCTGCGGCGACTTGATGACGGTCATCACCATCGCCTGGTCTTCACCGGGCGCGAGTTCGCGCTGCGCCGCGTTGTACAGGAAGGGCAGGCTCACGAGCACGGCCGCGGCCAGCAGGCCCGTGACCCAGCGGTGGTGCAGCGACACGTCGAGCAGCCGGCCGTAGGCCGTGGCCAGCTTGTGGAAGAAGGCTTCGGCATAGCGCGCCATGCGGCCCGCCGTGGCATCTTGCGGCAGCAGGAACGAGCTCATCACCGGCGACAGCGTGAGCGCGATCACGCCCGACACCACCACCGCGCCCGCCAGCGTGAAGGCGAACTCCTTGAACAGCGACCCCGTGAGCCCGCCCATGAGGCCGATGGGTGCGTACACCGCGGCCAGCGTGAGCGTCATCGCGATCACCGGGCCGGCCACTTCGCGTGCGCCGATCAGTGCGGCCTGCACGCGCGACTTGCCTTCCTCGATGTGGCGGTGCACGTTCTCCACCACCACGATGGCGTCGTCCACCACCAGGCCGATGGCCAGCACCATCGCCAGCAGCGTGAGCAGGTTGATGCTGAAGCCGAACAGCAGCATCAGCGCCGCCGCGCCCAGCATCGACAGCGGAATGGTCACCACCGGAATGAGCACCGCGCGCAGCGAGCCCAGGCACAGGAAGATCACCAGTACCACGATGGCGATGGCTTCGAGCAGCGTCTTCTGCACCTCGTCGATCGAGGCCTCGATGAAGCGCGCGAGCTCGAAGGGCAGCTGCACCTCCACGCCCGGCGGCAGGTTCTGCTTGATGCCGGGCAGCAGGTCGCGGATGCGCTTCACGATCACCAGCGGGTTGCCGTTGGGCGCGGCCTGCAGGCCGAGGTAGATGGCCTTGTCGCCGTCCATCGTCGCGCTGCTGTCGGCACTCGCCGCGCCGAGTTCCACCGTGGCCACGTCGCCCAGCCGCACGATGGCATCGCCGTCGCGCTTGATGACCATGTCGCGGAACTCCGCCACGTTCACCAGGTCGGTGTTCACGCGGATGTTCGACACCACGTACAGGCCCTTCACCTGCCCGGGGGCGGCCTGCACGTTGTTCTGGCGCAGCGCGTCGGCCAGCTCGCCGGCCGAGATGCCGCGCGCGGCCATGCGGTTGGCGTCCAGCCACACGCGCATCGCCAGCGTCTGCCCGCCCGACACCTCGACGCCCGAGACGCCCTCGATCGACGCGAACTGCGGCTGCACCACGCGCGAGAGGTAGTCGGTGAGCTGCGGCACGGGCATGGTCTTGCTCGAGAAGCCCACGTAGGCGACGGCCGTGGCCTCGCCCGACGACTTGAGGATCACCGGGTCGAAGGCCTCGGCCGGCAGCCGGTACTTCACCTGGCTGACCTGCGCCATGGCCTGCGTGAGCGCCTGGTTGGCGTCGGCGTTGAGCTTCATGCGCACGCTGATCACGCTGCGGCCCAGCGTGGACGACGACGAGAGGTAGTCGACGTTCTCGATCGTCGCCACCGCCTGCGCGATCGGCTGCGTGACGAAGCCCTGCATCAGCTCCGGCGAGGCGCCGGGGTACTGCGTGGTGATGGTGAGCGTGGTGCTCTCGGTGAGCGGGTACTGGCGCACCGGCAGGTCGACCAGTGCACGCGCGCCGAGCAGCAGGATGAGCGTGCTCACCACCAGCGCCAGCACGGGCCGGCGCACGAAGAGGTCGGTGAACTTCATGACTTCGCGTCCTGCAGGGCCAGCGTGTCCTTCGCGGCCGGGGCCACGGCGGCGCCGTTGTACAGGCGCAGCTGGCCCGAGGTGACGACCTGCTCGCCGGCCTTCAGGCCTTGCTCGACAACCACCAGGCCGTCTTGCCGCTCGCCGGTTTTCACGAACACCTGCTGCACCGAGAAGCCGTCGCCTTTTTCGCCAGCGCGCACCACGAACACCGAGTCGCCGTGCGTGCTGTAGGTGATGGCGGTTTCAGGCACCGCGATGGCGTCGGCGCGCGCGGGCAGCGCCACCTTGGCGTTGACGTACATGCCGGGCGTGAGCGCGCCGTCGGCGTTGTCGACCGTGGCCTGCAGCCGCACGGTGCGCGTGTCGCTGCCGATCATGGGTTCGATGGCGCTGAGCTTCGCGGGGAACACGCGGCCCGGGTAGGCGTCGACCGCGAGCGCCACCGCCTGGTTGCGCCGCAGCGCCGGCAGCGCGTTCTCGGGCAGCGTGAGGTTGGCGAACAGCGTGCGCGCATCGGTGAGCGACACCAGCGCATCGCCGGCACGCACGAACTGGCCGAGGTTGACCTTGCGGATGCCCAGCACGCCGTCGAACGGCGCCCGGATGTGCTTCTGCTCGATGAGCGCCTGCACGCGGCGCAGCTCGCCGCTGGCCTGGTCGAAGGCGGCCTGCGCCTGTTCCATCTGCTCCTGCGTGGCGGCCTGCTGCGGCAGCAGGCGGCGCGTGCGTTCGAGCAGCGCCTTGGCATTGGCCTGCTGGGCGCGCAAGCGTTCGAGGTCGCCCTGCTCGGGCGCGTCGTTCAGCTGCACCAGCAGCTGGCCGGCACGCACCTGCGCGCCGGGCGTGAACAGGATCTTCGCGACCCGCCCCTCCACCTCGGCCGGCACCTCGACCTGCCGGTTGGCCTCCAGCGTGCCGATGCCGCCGAGAAAGCGCGCCATCTCGGTCTGCCGTGCGGGGGCCACCGCCACCTTGGCCGGCGGCATGGCGCCGCCCTGTGCATGGGCCGGCTGGAACTTCGCCACGAGCCCGTAGCCCGCCGCGCCCAGCACCGCGACCGTGAGACCGGCGCCGAGCCAGGTCCTGGATTGTTTGTTCATACGCAACCTGCTTTTTTATCAAAGAAAGTGCTTTGATTATTAGATCGCGTCCGAACGCTGTCGAGAAAGACGTGGCAATGGCCCCGATAGGGCAGGGCTATCTTTGGCGTGGCGTGCATGGTGGGTGCTCCGGGTGGTTGCGCGGGGACATCCCCGCACCCCGAAGACGGGCAGCGCGTCGCTTTTGTGACGCAGCGGCGGCGTGCAATCGCCGTACGGCCGCCGGGACATCGCTCGCGCCGCCAGGCGCCGATGTACATTGCGACCTGCGCATGAACCTATTCAGCATGGCCACCAAACCCCGTAAGAAGTCCGCGGCTGTCACCGAGGACGAGGTCTTCGACATGGCCGCCGACCTGTTCCGGGCCATGGCCGCGCCCATGCGGCTGAAGATCGTGAGCCTGCTGTGCAACGGCGAGAAGAACGTGAGCGAGCTGCTCGCGCAGATCGACACCACGCAGCCCAACATGTCGCAGCACCTGAACACGCTCTACCAGGCAGGCGTGCTCGCGCGACGCCGCGACGGCGTGAGCATCTACTACAGCATCGCGAACGAGACCGTGGTGGCGCTGTGCCGCAGCATCTGCGTACAGATCGCCATCGAACAGGAATAAGAAGAGAAGAAGAGGGCCGGCATCAGCCGGCTTTCGCGCCTCAGGGCTTCAGGTAGACGTAGCCTTCCTTCGCCTGCAGCCGCGCCACCTCGGCCACGCCCGAGGGCACCACCTTGGTTTCCATCAGCAGCTTGCCCGCGTCGATGTTGCGCGTGGTCAGCGTGTTGTTGCACACCTTGAACTCCACGCCGCGCCCGGCCAGCGCGCTCACCGGGCCGCTGAACTCGCGGCCCTTGCTGTCCTTCGCATCGGTCAGCAGGAAGTCGATGCCGGGGCCGTGCGTGACCACGACGATCTTCGCTTTCGGCTCCGCGTTCAGGTGGTTCGTGATGTTCGCCAGGATGGCGGCGCTGCTCTCCACGCCGGTGTTGACGTGGTAGACCACCTTGGTCTCCTGTGCGCCCGCGAACGTGGCGACCATGGCGAGCAGGAAAGCGATGAATGCGTGTCTCATGGGGAAACCCTCTGGCTGTTGTCGTTGCCCGCAAAATATCATCTTCTGCTTATATTTACAGCCGGGCAAGCCCGCGGCCCTCGCCGCCCAGCCCGCAGGAGACGACCCACGATGTTCCCGTGCCGGCCCACCGCCGTTCGCGCGAAGGCGCTGCTGATGTGCGCGGCGCTCTGGCTGAGCGCCAGTGCCGCGTTCGCGGCCCCCGAGATCCGCCCGCTGCCGGTGGCGCCCGACATCTACTACGTGCAGGGCATCCCCGCGCTGGGCTCGAAGGAGAACCAGAACTTCATCTCCAACGCCGGCTTCGTCGTCACGCGCGACAGCGTCGTGATGATCGACGCGCTCGGCTCGCCCGCCGTCGCCGAGCGCATGGTGCAAGAGATCCGCAAGCTCACGCCCAAGCCGATCAGCCACGTCATCCTCACGCACTACCACGCCGACCACATCTACGGCCTGCAGGTGTTCAAGGCGCTGGGTGCGCAGATCGTGGCGCACGCGCGAGGCAAGAGCTACCTCACGTCCGACACCGCGCGGCTGCGGCTCGAGGCCTCGCGGCAGGAGCTCGCACCGTGGATCGACGAGCGCACGCGGCTGGTGCCGGCCGACGTGTGGATCGACGGGCGCACCGAGCTCACCATCGGCGGCACGCGCTTCGTGATCCAGCCCGCCGGCCCCGCGCACACGCCCGAAGACCTCGCCATCTTCCTGCCGCAGCAGAAGGTGCTGTTCACCGGCGACATCGTGTTCCGCAACCGCACGCCCTACGTGGGCTCGGCCGACAGCCGGCACTGGATCGCGTCGCTCGATGCGCTGCTCGCGCTCGACGCACGCACCATCGTGCCGGGCCACGGCCCCGCGTCGGACGACCCGGCGCAAGACCTGCGGCAGACGCGCGACTATCTCGTCTTCCTGCGCGGCGCGATGCAGAAGGCCGCGACCGAGATGACACCTTTCGACGAGGCCTACGCCGCCACCGACTGGTCGCGCTTCGAGGCCTGGCCATTGTTCAAGGTGGCCAACCGCATGAACGCCTACAACACCTACCTGCTGCTGGAGCAGGAAGCGCGATGAGCGGCGACCGCACGCGCCGGCAGCTTCTCGCGGGCCTGACCGCGGGCCTGGCCGCGTGGTGCGTCGCGCCAGTGGCCGTGCATGCGGCCGATGTGCAACTGCCCGCGCCCGCGTCGCTGGCCGGTGCGCTCGCCGCGGCGCTGGCCCGCGCGCAACCGCTGGTCGTCATGGCCAGCCTGCAGGGCTGCCCCTTCTGCAAGATCGCGCGCGAGCACTACCTCATGCCCGAACTCGCCGCGGGCTTGCCCGTGGTGCAGATCGACTTTCGCGACCCACGCGCGGTGCGCGACTTCGACGGCACCACGCGCACGCACGACGCGCTCATCAAGGCGTGGCACGTCAGCGTCGCACCGACCGTGCTCTTCTTCGGCCGCAACGGCCGCGAGGTCGCCGAGCGCCTGACCGGCGGCGACTCGGACTTCTACGGCGCCTACCTCGACGCACGCCTGCAGCAAGCGCGCACCGCCGTCCGCAGCTGACGTTATGCATGGCGAAACCGAACGGGTTTCCCCCAAGGGCAAAGCCCTTCCCTTGTTCACGATCGTCCCTAAAATCAATACATAACGATTTACTTATTTAACGATGAAACCGGCCGCTTCGGGGCGCGTTTCGAGGAGACCGATTTGAAGTTGCTGTTGCCGTCGCTCGCCGTCGCTGTCACCGCCATCCTGCTGTCGACACCGGCCCTTGCCAACAAGGAACTGGCCCAGAAGAACGCCTGCCTCGCCTGCCACGCGGTCGACAAGAAGCTGGTCGGCCCCGCCTACCTCGACGTCGCGAAGAAGTACACCGGCCAGGCCGACGCGCTCGCCGCGCTCACCGCGAGCATCCAGAAGGGCAGCACCGGCAAGTGGGGCGCCGTGCCCATGCCCGCGCAGCCCGCGATGAGCGAGGCCGATGCCAAGGCGCTGGCCGCCTGGGTGTTGGGCGGTGCCAAGTAAGGCCCACGGACGCGACGCGATGAGCGGCAGCATCCAGCAGACCGGGCAGGTGCGCAAGGCACCCGAGAACTTTCTCGACGCGCAGGGCGTGCGCGCCGTCTTCGCCGAAGCCGGCAAGGGGCGGCGCGACTTCATCCGCAACGCCTTCGCGGCCGCCGTCGCAGGCACGGCGGCCACGTCGTCCGCGCTCGCGCAATCGCGCACCGTTGTGGGCGACGGCGACCCCGCCATATTGAATCTGCCCGCGCACAGCACGGGCCTCGGCCAGCCGGTGGTCACCGACGGCTACGGCAAGCCTTCCAAGTACGAAGCCAACGTGCAGCGCCGCCAGAGCCCGGGGCTCACGCCGACCGCGCAGGCCTCGGTGTCGTTCGCGCCGCTGCAGTCGCTGTTCGGCATCGTCACGCCCAGCGGCCTGCACTTCGAGCGGCACCACCAGGGCTGGTGGGACATCGATCCGTCCAAGCACCGCCTGATGGTCAACGGCATGGTGAAGACGCCGAAGGTCTTCACGCTCGACGAGCTGATGCGCCTGCCCTCGGTGTCGCGCTTTCACTTCATCGAGTGCGGCGCCAACACCGGCATGGAGTGGGGCAACGTCGCCGTGCCCACGGCCCAGTACACGCACGGCATGCTGTCGTGCAGCGAGTTCACCGGCGTGCCGCTGATCACGCTGCTCGAGATGGCGGGCGCCGATCTGAAGGGCGAGCGCTTCGTGCTCGCCGAAGGCGCCGACGGTTCGTCGATGACGCGCACCATTCCCATGAGCCTCATCCGCTCGGGCGAAGTGCTCGTGGCCTACGGCCAGAACGGCGAGATGTTGCGGCCCGAGCAGGGCTATCCGCTGCGGCTCGTGGTGCCCGGCGTGCAGGGCGTGAGCTGGGTCAAGTACCTGCGCCGCATCGAGCTCGGCGACCAGCCCTACGGCGCCAAGGACGAGACCGTGCACTACGTCGACCTCATGCCCGACGGCCAGCACCGCCAGTACACGAGCATCCAGGAATGCAAGAGCGTCGTGACCACGCCCTCGGGCGGGCAGATGCTGCTCGACAAGGGCTTCTACAACATCACCGGCCTCGCGTGGTCGGGGCGCGGCAAGGTGAAGCGCGTGGACGTGAGCGTGGACGGCGGGCGCAACTGGCGCACCGCGCGGCTCGAATCGCCCGTGCTCTCGAAGTGCCTCACGCGCTTCAACATCGACTGGGTGTGGGACGGCACGCCCGCGATCATCCAGAGCCGCGCGATCGACGACACCGGCTACGTGCAGCCCAGCTACAAGCAGCTGCGCGCGGTGCGCGGCACGCGCTCGATCTATCACAACAACGCCATCCAGTCGTGGCAGGTGCAGGCGAACGGGGAGGTGGCGAATGTCCAGCTTTCCTAAGCGCGCGCTGCTGTTGCTGGTCTTCGCTGGCAGCGCAGCCGCATGGGCGCAGCCCAAGACAGCAGGCTACGCCGGCATCGGCCGCGACGCCACGCCCAAGGAAGTGGCCGCGTGGGACATCGACGTGCGTCCCGACTTCAAGGGCCTGCCGCCCGGCTCGGGCTCCGTCACGCGCGGGCAGGACCTGTGGGAAGGCAAGTGCGCCTCGTGCCACGGCGTGTTCGGCGAATCGAACCAGGTGTTCAGCCCCATCGTCGGCGGCACCACGGCCGAGGACATCAAGAGCGGCCACGTCGCGCGCCTGAAAGACCCGGCCTTCCCGGGCCGCACCACGCTGATGAAGGTCACGAGCCTGTCGACCGTGTGGGACTACGTGTACCGCGCCATGCCGTGGAACCAGCCCAAGTCGCTGACGCCCGACGACGTGTACGCCGTCACCGCCTACATGTTGAACCTCGGCGGCATCGTGCTCGACGACTTCACGCTGTCCGACAAGAACATCCGCGAGGTGCAGGCCCGCATGCCCAACCGCAACGGCGGCACCACCGCGCACGCGATGTGGCCCGGCAGCGAGTTCGGCCGCGCGACGAAGCCGGACGTGTCGGCCGTGGCCTGCATGCGCGACTGCGTGCCGGCGGCGTCGTCCGTCGCGCAACTGCCGCCGCATGCGCGCGGCAGCCACGGCAACCTCGCCGACCAGAACCGGCTGGTGGGCGCGCAGCGCGGCATTGCCACCGCAGCGCCTGCTGCCGCCGCCGTGAAGACCAGCGCACCGGCCGCAGCACCGAAAGTGCCCGTGGCGCTGCTCGAGAAGAACAGCTGCACCGCCTGCCACGGCATGACGCAGAAGCTCGTCGGCCCCGCCTTCTCGGACATCGCGAAAAAGTACCCCGGCCAGGCCGACCACCTGCTGCAGAAGATCAAGGCGGGCAGCACCGGCGTCTGGGGGGCGATCCCGATGCCGCCGCAGACCCTCGGCGACGATGATGCCAAGGCCATCGCACGCTGGCTCGCCGACAGCGCCGGACCATGATTCGACAGGAGACAACCCCATGAAAAACCGCAGACAGATGCTCACGCAGTCCGCCGCCCTCGCAGGCCTGGCGGCCACCGCCGGCTGGCTCCCCGCCACCGCCCTCGCGTATTCGAAAGACGCCTTCGACGCCAAGAGCGTGGCCGACGCGCTCAAGGCCGTCGGCGTCACCGGCGCGCCCACCGAGAGCAAGGACGTCACCATCACCGGCCCCGACATCGCCGAGAACGGCGCCGTGGTGCCGCTCAGCGTGGCCACCACCTTGCCCGGCGTGAAGCAGCTCATGCTGCTGGTCGAGAAGAACCCCAACGCCGTGGTCGCGATCTTCAACACCTCGGAGTTCGTCGAGTCGAACTTCACCACGCGCGCCAAGCTGGGCCAGTCGTCCGACGTGTACGCGATCGCGGTCATGAACGACGGCAAGGCGCTCTTCGCCAAGAAGGAAGTCAAGGTCACGCTCGGCGGCTGCGGCGGCTGAGCGACGGACTTCACACACAGAACACGACGAGAAGAAGGAGACCACCATGGCAGATCCCATGCGCATCCGCGCCCAGGCCGCGGGCGACAAGACGACCGTGCGCATCCTCATGGCGCACGAAATGGAAACCGGCCAGCGCAAGGACGCCGCCGGCAAGACGATTCCCGCCTGGTTCATCCAGGAGGTCACGGCCTCGCTCAACGGCAAGACCGTGCTCACGGCCGACTGGGGCCCGGCGGTGTCGAAGAACCCCTTCATGCAGTTCACGCTGAAGGGCGCGAAGGCCGGCGACAAGATCGCCGTGACCTGGAAGGACAACCGCGGCGACACCCGCACCGACGAAGCCACCGTCAGCTGACGCTTTCTTCGCCCACGCGGGCGCTCGCTCGCGTGTTGTGTTCCCCACGAGAAAAAAAGGCGGCCCCATGAGGACAACCACATGCCTGAGCCTGCTGGTGCTGGCCGGCAGCATCGCACTGCCTGCCGCGGCGCAGAAGACCACGGCCGAAGGCATCGCCGAGTACCGCGCGCTGCTGCAGGACGGCAACCCCGCCGAACTGTTCGAGGCCAAGGGCGAAGACCTCTGGAAACAGAAGCGCGGTCCCAAGGCCGCGTCGATGGAGAAGTGCGACCTCGGCAAGGGCCCGGGCGTGGTGAAGGGCGCGTTCGCCGAACTGCCGCGCTACTTTCCCGACACCGGCCGCGTGCAGGACATGGAGTCGCGCCTGCTCACCTGCATGGAAACCCTGCAGGGCTTCGACGCCGCCGCCATCGCCAAGACGCCGTTCGGCCAGGGCGAGCAGAAGAACCTCGAGGGGCTGGTGGCGTGGATCTCGGCCGAATCGAAAGGCCTGCCGCTGAACCTGCCGCAGTCGCATGCGAGCGAACGCCGCGCCTACGAAGTGGGCAAGCGCCTGTTCTTCCTGCGCGCCGGCCCGCACGACTTTGCCTGCGCCACCTGCCACGGTGCCGACGGCAAGCGCATCCGCCTGCAAGACCTGCCCAACCTCACGAAGAACCCCGGCGCCGGTGAAGGCTTCGGCGCCTGGCCGGCCTACCGCGTGTCGTCGGGCGAGCTGTGGGGCATGCAGCGTCGACTGAACGACTGCTTCCGCCAGCAGCGCTTTCCGTACCCGGGCTACGCCAGCGACGTGACCGTGGCACTGGCCGTGTACATGGGCGTCAACGGCAAGGGCGGCAAGACCACTGCGCCCGCCATCAAGCGCTGAAGGAGCCACGCCCATGAAATCAGATCACTTCTTCGGCCTGGCCGCCGTGGCCTGCGCGCTCACCGTGTTCGGCTGCGCGTCCGTCGACAGCGCCGCCGAGCTCGACAAGCTCACCGCCGACGCGCTGCAGCGTTCCTTCCGCGACCAGGGCATCGCCAAGGTCGACCGCCTCGTGCAAGACCCGGCCAACCTCGCGTGCAGCGAGGCCGAGGCCAGCGGCAAGCCGCTGGACGAGCAGCGCACCAAGGAGATCGAGGCCGCCAACATGAAGACCGTGCGCTGGCCTTCGGACGGCAAGTTCGTCGGCGACTGGCGCGAGGGCGAGAAGATCGCGCAGAACGGCCGCGGCCTCACGTGGACCGACGCGGCCAACGCCGCCAACGGCGGCAATTGCTACAACTGCCACCAGATGTCGAAGGAAGAAATCTCCTTCGGCACGCTCGGCCCGAGCCTGTACCACTACGGCAAGCTGCGCGGCGTGAGCGACCCGGCCAGCGCTGCGTCCAAGCCCATCGTCGAATACACCTGGGGCAAGCTGTGGAACGCGCGCGCCTACAACGCCTGCTCGAACATGCCGCGCGTCGGCCATTCCGGCATCCTCAACGAGAAGCAGATCCGCGACGTGATGGGCTTGCTGCTCGACCCCCAGTCTCCCGTCAACCGCTGAACGCCCGGCTTCTCTCTTCATGAACCTTTCCAAGCGCGAGTTCGTCCAGATGCTCGGTGCCGGCGCTGTCGCCGGCCTGGGCCTGGGCCGCCACGGCAGCAGCATGGCCGCCGGCCTCGACGGCATGTACACCGTGCCGGCCTTCGGCAACGTGTCGATGCTGCACATGACCGACTGCCACGCGCAGCTCAAGCCGCTGTACTTCCGCGAACCGGGCGTCAACATCGGCGTCGGCAACATGCGCGGCAAGGTGCCGCACCTCGTGGGCGAGCATTTGCTCAAGGCCGCCGGCGTGAAGCCCGGCACGCGCATGGCGCATGCGCTCACCTACCTTGACTTCGACAAGGCCGCGCAGCGCTACGGCAAGGTCGGCGGCTTCGCGCACCTGGCCACGCTGGTGAAACAGCTCAAGGCCAGCCGCCCCGGCGCGCTGCTGCTCGACGGCGGCGACACCTGGCAGGGCTCGGCCACGTCGCTGTGGACCGACGCACAGGACATGGTCGACGCCTGCAAGCTGCTCGGCGTCGACGTGATGACCGGGCACTGGGAGTTCACCTACGGCATGGCGCGGGTGCAGCAGATCATCGAAAAAGACTTTGCGGGCAAGGTCGAGTTCGTGGCGCAGAACGTCAAGACCGCCGACTTCGGCGACCCGGTGTTCAAGCCCTACGTGATGCGCGAGATCAACGGCGTGCCCTGCGCCATCATCGGCCAGGCCTTTCCGTACACGCCCATCGCCAACCCGCGCTACATGGTGGCCGACTGGACCTTCGGCATCCAGGACGACAACCTGCAGCGCGTGGTGAACGAGGCGCGCGCCAAGGGCGCGCAGGTGGTGGTGGTGCTGTCGCACAACGGCATGGACGTCGACCTGAAGATGGCCAGCCGCGTCACCGGCATCGACGCCATCCTGGGCGGCCACACGCACGACGGTACGCCCATGCCCACGCTGGTAAGCAACGCGGGCGGCAAGACCATCGTGGTCAACGGCGGCTCCAACGGCAAGTTCCTCGGCGTGATCGATTTCGACGTCAAGGGCAAGAAGGTGAGCGACTTCCGCTACCGCCTGCTGCCCGTGTTCTCCGACCTCATTCCGGCCGACAAGGAGATGGACGCGCTCATCACCCGCGTGCGCGCGCCCTACGAGGCCAAGCTGGCGGAAACCCTCGCGCACACCGACGGCGCGCTGTACCGGCGCGGCAACTTCAACGGCACCGGCGACCAGCTGCTGCTCGACGCGCTCATGGAAGTCCAAGACGCACCCATCGCCTTCTCGCCGGGCTTTCGCTGGGGCACCTCGCTGCTGCCCGGCCAGGCGATCACGCGCGAGTGGCTGATGGACATGACGGCCACCACGTACTCGTACGCGACGGTGACGCAGATGACCGGCGAGACGCTCAAGACCGTGCTCGAAGACGTCTGCGACAACCTCTTCAACCCCGACCCCTACTACCAGCAGGGCGGCGACATGGTGCGCGTGGGCGGGCTGCAGTACACCTGCGACCCGACGGCCGCCATGGGCCAGCGCATCCAGGACATGCGCCTGGGCGGCAAGCCCATCGACGCCAACCGCAGCTACAAGGTCGCGGGCTGGGCGCCCGTGAGCGAAGAGGCGCGCACCGCCGGCAACAAGCCGGTGTGGGAAGTCATCGAGCCGTGGCTGAAGTCGCGCAAGGTGGTGACCACGCGCCGGCTCGACGAACCCGTGCTGAAGAACATCGCGCCGAACCCCGGCCTGGGCTGAATGGGGCCCCGCACGCGCGGGGTCGCTCCCTAGAATCGGGGCATGTCCATCGCGCAGCTTTCCCTTCTCACCACGCTCGCGCTCGTGGCGGCCTTCGTGCTGTCGGCGGTGTTCGGCGCCGTCGCGCGCGCCACGCGCTTTTGCACCATGGGCGCGATCAGCGACGTGGTGGCGCTCGGCGACTGGACCCGCGTGAAGCAATGGGCCGCAGCCGGCGGCGTTGCGCTCATCGGCTTCTCGGCGCTCGTGTTCGCGGGGCTCGTCGATGCCGACCGCACGCTCTACGCCTCGCACCAGATCCTCTGGCTCGCCGCGCTGGTCGGCGGCCTGCTGTTCGGCGTCGGCATGGTGCTGTCCTCGGGCTGCGGCAACAAGACGCTGGTGCGCCTGGGCGGCGGCAGCCTCAAGGCGCTGGTGGTGCTGGTGCTCATGGGCGTGTCGGCCTTCGCCACGCTGAAGGGCATCACCGCGGTGCTGCGCGTCGCGACCGTCGATGCGGTGCACATCGACCTGGCGATGAACGCGTCGTTGCCCGATGTGCTGGCCTCGTCTTTCCAACTGAAGGCAGCCTCGCTGCGCCTCGCGCTCGGCCTGGTGCTCGGCGGCGCGCTGCTCGTGTGGGCCGCGTGGGGCCGCGACATGCGCGACGTGCGCAGCCTCGTCGGCGGCATGCTGATCGGTGCGCTGGTCGTCGGCGCATGGTGGCTCAGCGGCCACTGGGCGGTGGTCGAGGAGCATCCGCTCACGCTCGAGCACGTGTTCCTCGCCACCAACTCCGGCCGCGCCGAGGCGCTGAGCTTCGTCACGCCGGTGGCCTACGCGCTCGACTGGCTCATGTTCTACAGCGACGCCAACAAGCGGCTCACGCTGGGCATCGTGTCGGTGGCCGGCGTGGTGGCGGGCGCCGCGCTGCATGCGCTGTGGTCGCGCGAATTCCGCTGGGAAGGCTTCGCCGGCACCGGCGACCTCGCGCACCACGCGACGGGCGCCGTGCTCATGGGCATCGGCGGCGTCACGGCCATGGGCTGCACCATCGGGCAGGGCCTGAGTGCGTTGTCGACGCTGAGCATCGCGAGCCTGCCGGCCATCGCGGGCATCGTGATCGGTGCGGTGGTAAGCCTGAAGTACCAAGCCTGGCAGCTCGAACGCACGCTCTGACTTTCCAGGGCACGCCTTGAAGCGAATCCTCACAATTTAGTTCGGTGCGCGGGGCGTTTTTCGCGCGTTCGCGACGATCGGACGCGGTGGCGCTGGCTATCATTTTTCGCACCTGTTGCCGCTGCGAACGATGGCCTTCATCGACGGGCGCGGCACCGAACAACCACAACCGAGGGAGAGCGCCATGACTGCGCACAACAACCGATCGGCGCACACGCGCCTGTTTGCCTTGAGCCTTTGCTTCTGTGCCGTGCTCGCGGCCTGCAAGGAAGACAACAAGCGGACGCCGGCGGCGGCCTCGCCATCGCCGTCCGCATCGGGCAAGACCCAGCCTGCCAAGGACCCGGCCCGCGTGCAGGCCGCGGCCCGCACCACCTACAGCCAGGGCTACAACCGGCTCATCGACGACAACCGCAGCGTGGGTGCCAAGTACAAGAGCTACGTGCAGATGAACGTGAACGGCAAGTCGCCGAGCGGGAACTCGTTCTATGGCAGCCCTTCCGATGTGCAGTCCATCGTGGACGACCTGAAGAAGGCCCGTGCCGACGGCTCGGGCGACGCGGCGCTCGACGCGGCCGTCGACGGCGTGGTGGCCACGGGCGAGAAGCTCGTCGCCGTCTGGACGCCGATGGACCCGTACTACCGGTCCAAGAGTTTTCTCGAAGACAAGTGGGTCAAGGGCCGCGCGGCCGACGCCGACATGAACGCCGGCTTCAAGGGCCTGCTGGCCAGCATCGACAAACTGGGCAGCGAGCTGGACCGCGTGCAGGAGGCGTCGCGCACCGAACGCATGGCCAAGCTCAAGGCCGAGGGCGACATGCTCAACTACCACACGCTGGCCTCGATGGCGGTGGCCAAGAAGTTCGTCAACGGCCTCGACCAGATCGACGGCCTGAAGAACAAGGACGCCGTCGCCAAGGTCGATGCGGCGGCCAGCGAGTTGCAGGCCTCGCTGGAAGAACTCTCCAAGGCGCTGGAAGAAGCCAAGGCCGCAGCCAAGGCCAAGGGGGAAGCAGGCAAGGCGCCCAACTACAACTACGAGTCGCTGCACGGCAGCCTGCTGAACATGATCGGCCAATGGCGCACGTTCAAGGACAGCAAGTTCCCGTCGACGTACAAGAACATCGTGAGCTACTACAACTCCGCCGTGGGTTCGTACAACCGCGGCTTCGGCCGCTGACCCGGGCCATGGGCACCGCGCGGGTTCTTTCGCGCGGCAGCGTCGCGGCCTTTGTGGTCGCGGCGCTTCTCGCGGCGGCAGGCTGTGGCAGCGCCCGCGAGACGCAGCAGATTCCCGTCACCGCGTTCCGCAACTACGGCGCGTCGCCGCTGCAGCACACCTTCTACATCGGCTCCGACGCGCGCTTCCACCGCTTCCAATGGTCCAACGGCAAGCAGGGCGGCACCTGGCTGATCGCGCGCGCCGAGATGGACATCGTCAACGAGAAATCAATCGACGACCCGCGCGCCGCCCGCGCCGGCTACTTCCTGAGCCGGCGTGACGACGGGCGGTGGATGGCGCACTGAGCCTGTCACTCGCCCGAATCAGGGCACCACGTCCATGACCACCGGGTAGTAGATGTCATAGACAGGGCCTCCGTCCGGGGTGTAGCGGAACTGAACCTGTGCGCTGTAGCGTCCGGGCACCAGGCATCGGTCGTTGTAGCAGGCCTGCACCTGCGTACTCCAGCTGTAGCTCTTCGTCGCGTACCTGGGCAAGCCCGCTTCGTTGTAGAAGTAGTCATAGAGCCACAGGTTCGGCCCTGGGTACATGCTGGTGTCCACGCCGGGCGGTGTGTTCATCACCATGCCCATGTAGCGCATCTTGTCGCTGGTGTTGCCCGGGAAGAAGACCGCGTTGTCCTGTGCGGGCGCCAGGGTGGGCGTCCCTTGCTTGACCACGAAGTGCGCCTCCGGTTTGGCCAGGACGTAGGGCGCGCTGGAGGGGTTGGTCAGCACGCTCACTTCGAGCAGCCTGGACAGTTTCTGCCCGTCCGAGGTGATGGCGCTCACGCTGAAGCTGGCCTTGTACGACGAGGCGCTCGGCAGCAGCGCCGGCAGTGAGACCACGAGGTTCGGCGAGCCGTCGCCCGCCTTCTCGACCTTGAAGGTATCGGTCGACCCGATCGCCGGCGCGACGGCCCATGAGGCGGCGCCCTCGGGCAGCGTGACCGGAACCGTCACAGGCGCCACGGCGGCGCCGAAGGGGGTGACGAAGTCGACGTTCTTGCTGCCCAGGACCAGTCCGGTCTTGACGGTGATCGCATACGGAATCTGCGGATTCTCGACCCGGATTTCCGACTGGCATGCCGTGTCCAGGCAGGCCTTGATCGTCATGTTGCCCTTGTAGGTCTTGGGGCCGTCGGGTGCGATCTTGCCGGTCATGTTCAGCGAAGCCGACTGTGCCGCGGCATTGATGGCGATGGCGGGCTTCTCTTCGAACAGCGGATCGGGCATGACGACAAGGAGCACCAGCACCTTGCCGCTGAGCAGATTCACGTCGCCCGACAGCGTGCCCGACACCAGGACGCTCGGGATCATCTGCCCTTCGTAGACCGTCTTGTCGATGCTGGCCGGCTGGTTGATGCGGATGGACAGGCCGTTGACATAGTTCACTGGGGGAGCGACGGGCGCGATGCCGATCGGAAAACCGCCACCACCGCCTCCTCCTCCACCACCTCCGCCGCCACAAGCGGCGATCACCAGGGACGCAAGGCCGGCCGCAGCCGCCTGAAAGACACGCTTCAGTTTCATCTCTTCCTCTCAGTGGATTTCACTTTTTTGCGGGCCCGATCGATCGCTCTTTCGGTCCGCACCCTCTTTGGTTTGCGCTGGCTTCCTGCGCGCTTGTTTTGAGAGATTGTTGTCGATTCCACCTGGCGGCGGCAAACAACCTGACAGGCGCCACCGATCGCCCTGTCTTGGTAGGCATGCACCCGACCCGATCGGCAGATAGCATGCGCGTTCATCCCCCAACCAACTTCGCCCCCGCATGACCCTCTCGACGAGAAACCTGAAGGCGCTTCCAGACATTCCGACGTTGAAGCGACTGACCCAGTCTCTTGCAATGCTCGACGCCATGCTCTCGCCGGAGTGGGAGTACCGGTACTACTCGTTCAACGCCGCGTGGTCGGATGAGGTGGCGATGGCATCGATGCGCAATGGTTCGGGCGATCATTGGTTTGCCATCTTCTGCCAGGCCGGCGCCGCGCTCCATGGGCTTGCGCACGAGGCTCCGGCATTCCGGCCGGGGACGCCATGGCCCGGAATCTTCGAACGGCTGCCGGGGGAGTTCCGCGCCAACCTGCTGGAAGAGCCGGCGTTCACGACCAGCGACAGCACCTTCTGTCTCTGGCGCCTGAGCCATGAAGAACGCTGGACTTGCGGACCGGTCGAGCTTCCGCCGGGTGAAGATCCGGATGGCTCCGCCGAGCTGCTTGGCATCCTCGCCGGCCGGCCCGAGCAGTACGTCGAATTCGCGGCTGACTACTACGAACGCGACCTCGACCTGGGCGATGTCGAGGCGATCTATCGGCACCAACCGCTCAGCGACGCGCTCGTCCGGCGAGTCAATCCCGACCTCGACATGGCGTCGCTCGAAAATGACATCGCCGAGATCGGGTATCCCCGGCAGGTAGGCTGACAGGGCCGCGCCATCGGCAACAGCCTCGGCTGTTTGAATGGCCCCGGCTCCCTTGCTGGCGCTCGCCGAGACATTCGACGCGACGTACCAGGCGGGCCTCATCCTCTGCGTTGCCCGCGTTTTTACGCTTTTTTTACGGCCCCCCACTCACTCTTTCCCCCGGTTTTACGCACGCCTGCCGAGACTCCTTTCATCTTGTTTGCAGGAGTGATGAATGGACATCGTCTGGATGGGCGCCTTGCTGGCGCTGTGGGTCGTGGTGGCGGCCATGGTCGTCGGGCTGAACCGGCTCGAAGGGCCGCAAAAGCCGCACGCGGGCGTTGATACAACCCGCACGCCGGGGGATGCATCGTGATCGGCCTCGAAGTCCTGTACGGCTTCGGCGCGCTGGTCGCCGTGGTCCTGTTCGCGTACCTGGTGTTCGCGCTGATCTGCGCCGAGGAGTTCTGACATGGAAACCTCGGCCTGGGTCTTGCTGGCCCTTTTTCTCGGCGCGCTGCTGGTGCTGGCCTGGCCGCTGGGCAAGCTGCTGGCCGCGCTGTGCGCCGAGCGCGTGCCGCGCTGGATGCAGCGCGTCGAAGCACCGCTCTACCGGCTGGCGGGCACCCAACCCGAGCAGTCGATGCACTGGCTGCGCTACGCACTGGCGCTGCTGGCGTTCAACGCCATCGGCGCGATCTTTCTCTATGCCCTGCAGCGCCTGCAGGGCGGGCTGCCGTTCAACCCGGCCGGCATGGGCGCGGTGTCGCCCGACTCGGCCTTCAACACCGCGGTGAGCTTCGTCGCCAACACCAACTGGCAGGGCTACGGCGGCGAGTCGACCATGAGCTACCTCACGCAGATGCTCGGCCTGGCGGTGCAGAACTTCCTGTCCGCCGCCACCGGCATCGCGGTCGCCTTCGCCTTGGTGCGCGGCTTCGCGCGCCGCGGTGACGGCAAGGGCCTGGTCGGCAACTTCTGGGCCGACGTGACGCGCGTCACGCTGTGGGTGCTGCTGCCGATCTCGTTCGTGCTCGCGCTGTGCCTGGCAGGGCAGGGCGTGATCCAGAACTTCGACGCCTACAAGAGCGTGCAGACGATCGAGGCCACGGCCTTCCAGCAACCGAAGAACGGCCCCGACGGCCAGCCGTTGAAGGACGACAAGGGCGCGCCCGTGATGGAAGACGCCACCACCCCCACGCAGACGCTCGCCATGGGCCCGGTCGCTTCGCAGGAAGCGATCAAGATGCTCGGCACCAACGGCGGCGGCTTCTTCAACGCCAACTCGGCGCATCCGTATGAGAACCCGACCGCGTTCAGCAACCTGTTGGAGATGCTGGCGATCTTCCTGATTCCGGCGGCGCTGTGCTTCGCCTTCGGCCGCGTGGTCGGCGACCTGCGCCAGGGCTGGGCCGTGCTCGCGGCGATGACGGTGCTGTTCGTGGTGGCGGTGCTGGTCGCCACGCCCGCCGAGCAGGCCGGCAACCCGCTGCTGGGCCCGCTGGGCGTGGACCAGGTGGCCAGCGCGCTGCAAAGCGGCGGCAACATGGAAGGCAAGGAAGTGCGCTTCGGCATCGACGCCTCGGCCCTCTTTGCCGCCGTGACCACCGCCGCCTCGTGCGGCGCGGTGAACGCCATGCACGACTCGCTCACGCCCATCGGCGGCATGGTCCCCATGGTGCTGATGCAGCTGGGCGAGGTCGTCTTCGGCGGTGTCGGCAGCGGCCTGTACGGCATGCTGGTGTTCGCCATGCTCGCGGTGTTCATCGCGGGCCTGATGATCGGTCGCACGCCCGAGTACCTCGGCAAGAAGATCGAGGTGCGCGAGATGAAGCTGATCTCCATCGCCATCCTGGTCACGCCGGTCTTGGTGCTGGCGGGCACGGCGCTGGCGGTGAGCGCGGGTGCGGGCACGGCCGGCATCGCGAACCCCGGCGCGCACGGCTTCTCCGAGGTGCTGTACGCGCTGACCTCGGCCGCCAACAACAACGGCAGCGCCTTCGCGGGCCTGTCGGCCAACACACCGTTCTACAACGGCCTGCTCGGCCTGGCGATGTGGCTCGGCCGCTTCGCGATGATCGTGCCGGTGCTCGCCATTGCCGGCGCGCTGGCCGCCAAGAAGCGGCTGCCCGTCACCAGCGGCACGCTGCCCACGCACGGCCCGCTGTTCGTCTTCCTGCTGATCGGCACCGTGCTGCTGGTCGGCCTGCTCAACTACGTGCCGGCGCTGGCCCTCGGGCCGATCGTCGAACACCTCGTGCTCTGGAAATAAGAAGGAGCGCACCATGACTGCCAAAACCAAAACTTCCCTCTCGCTGTTCGACGCAGCGCTGGTCAAGCCCGCGCTGTGGGGCGCCTTCGCCAAGCTGAACCCGCGCACCCAGTGGCGCAACCCGGTGATGTTCATCGTCTACATCGGGAGCATCCTCACGACGCTGCTGTGGGTGCATGCGCTGAGCTTTCCGGGCGACACCGGCATGCAGCCCGCCTTCGTGCTGGCCGTGACCGTGTGGCTGTGGTTCACCGTGCTGTTCGCCAATTTCGCCGAGGCGCTGGCCGAAGGCCGCAGCAAGGCGCAGGCGGCCTCGCTGCGCGGCCTGCGCAAGGACACCTGGGCCAAGAAGCTGAAGGACCAGCAGCAGCCGCACCATGGTGCGCAGTGGCTGCCCGAGCAGGCACCCAACCTGCGCAAGGGCGACGTCGTGCTGGTCGAAGCCGGCGACGTGATCCCGCTCGACGGCGAAGTGATCGAAGGCGTGGCCTCGGTCGACGAAAGCGCCATCACCGGCGAATCGGCGCCCGTGGTGCGCGAGTCGGGCGGCGACTTCTCGGCCGTCACCGGCGGCACGCGCGTGCTGTCCGACTGGCTGGTGGTGCGCATCTCGGTGAACCCCGGCGAGTCGTTCCTGGACCGCATGATCGGCATGGTCGAGGCGGCCAAGCGCCACAAGACGCCGAACGAGATCGCGCTGACCATCCTGCTGGTCGCGCTGACCATCGTGTTCCTCATGGTCACCGTCACGCTGCTGCCGTTCTCGGTGTTCAGCGTCGAGGCGGCGGGCGCGGGCACCGTGGTGTCGCTCACCGCGCTGGTCGCGCTGCTCGTGTGCCTGATCCCGACCACCATCGGCGGCCTGCTCTCGGCCGTGGGCGTGGCCGGCATGAGCCGCATGATGCAGGCCAACGTGATCGCCACCTCGGGCCGCGCGGTGGAAGCGGCCGGCGACGTCGACGTGCTGCTGCTGGACAAGACCGGCACCATCACGCACGGCAACCGCCAGGCCAGCGCCTTCCTGCCCGCACCCGGCGTGCCGAAGGGCCGCCTCGCACGCGCCGCGATGCTCGCCTCGCTGGCCGATGAAACGCCCGAAGGCCGCAGCATCGTCGAGCTGGCACGCCGCGACGGCCTCGAGGCGGCGTCGGTCGAAGGCGCGCGCTTCGTGCCCTTCACCGCGCAGACCCGCATGAGCGGTGTCGACCTGCCGGCCGCGGCGAACAGCCTGGACGTCGACGCCATCGTGCTGCGCAAGGGCGCGGTCGACGCGGTGCGCCGCCATGTTGAATCGCTGGGCGGCAGCGTGCCGGCCGAGATGCTGCGCGCCGCCGAAGAAACGGCACGCCGCGGCAGCACGCCGCTGGCCGTGGCCGAAGGCAACCGCGTGCTCGGCGTGGTCGAGCTCAAGGACATCGTCAAGACCGGCATCCGCGACCGCTTTGCCGAGCTGCGCCGCATGGGCATCAAGACCGTGATGATCACGGGCGACAACAAGCTCACGGCCGCCGCCATTGCGGCCGAAGCCGGCGTCGACGACTTCCTGGCCGAGGCCACGCCCGAGGACAAGCTCGCGCTGATCCGCAAGTACCAGGCCGAAGGCCGGCTGGTCGCGATGACCGGCGACGGCACCAACGACGCTCCCGCGCTCGCGCAGGCCGACGTGGCCGTGGCCATGGGCAGCGGCACGCAGGCCGCGAAGGAGGCCGGCAACATGGTCGACCTCGACTCCAACCCGACCAAGCTGCTCGAGGTGGTGGAGACCGGCAAGGCGCTCTTGATGACGCGCGGCTCGCTCACCACCTTCTCGATCGCGAACGACGTGGCGAAGTACTTCGCGATCATTCCGGCGATCTTCGTGTCGACCTACCCGCAGCTCGGCGCGCTCAACGTGATGCGCCTGGCCAGCCCGTCGTCGGCCATCCTGTCGGCGGTGATCTTCAACGCGCTCGTCATCGTGTTCCTGATTCCGCTGGCGCTCAAGGGCGTGCGCTACCGGCCGGTGGGCGCCGCCGCGCTGCTGCGCCGCAACCTCGCCATCTACGGCCTGGGCGGCTTGCTCGTTCCCTTCATCGGCATCAAGTTGATCGACTGGCTGCTCGTGGCCGTCCATCTCGTCTGAGGAGTTCTTCATCATGAAAAACAACAACGGCAGCATCGTTCGCCCCGCGCTCGTACTCTTCGCGCTGCTGAGCGCATTCACCGGCCTGCTCTACCCGGCGGCCGTCACCGGCGCCGCGCAGGCGCTGTTCCCCGCGCAGGCGGCGGGCAGCCTGGTGGTGCGCGACGGCAAGCCCGTCGGCTCCGCGCTCATCGGCCAGAACTTCAGCGACCCGAAGCACTTCTGGGGCCGCCCGTCGGCCACCGCGCCGCAGCCCTACAACGCGAGCGCCTCGGGCGGTTCCAACCAGGGCCCGCTGAACCCCGCGCTGGCCGATGCGGTGAAGGCGCGCGTCGAGGCGCTGCGCGCGGCCGACCCGGGCAACACCGCGCCGGTGCCGGTGGACCTCGTCACGGCCTCGGCCAGCGGGCTCGACCCCGACATCAGCCCCGCCGCTGCGCACTACCAGGCTGCCCGTGTGGCGCGTGAACGCGGCGTGCCGATCGACCAGGTGAATGCGCTGATCGTGCAGAACACCCAGAAGCCGCTGTGGGGCGTGCTGGGCGAATCGCGCGTCAACGTGCTGGCGCTGAACCTGGCGCTCGATGCTTCTTCGACGGTGCGTTGAGGAGAAAGACAACCATGGCCTATGCCGCCTACCGTGAACATCCCAGCGTCGTGCGAAGTCCGATCGCGCCGCGCACGACGCAGTTCCACGTGCTCGACGTCACCGTCTGCTGCGCCGACGCGTTGCGCGTGCGCCGCAGCATCGCCGCGTGCGCCGAGGCCGGCGTGGTGCGCTGCGAGCCGCTGCTGCATGCCTGCAGCTCGCAGGAAAGCGACGCGCCCTGCGTGCGCCTGATGATCCGTTTTCCGACCGCGCGCTATGCCGAGGTGCTGCACCGCCTCATCGAATGCGTGCCGTCGGGCGAGATCGGCCGGCTCATGAGCTGGCGCGATCACCTCGCGCGCTGCGGCCTGCGCCATGGTCACTGACCTGCTGCACGCGCTGCTGGCCATGGCGGCGCTGTTCGTGCCGCTGGGCTTCGCCTGGTGGGTGCTGTCGCGCACCGCACGCCGGCATGAACGGCGGCGCAAGAACGGGCCGATGCGCTAATCTGCACCCCCTCATGCCCGAGACCCGCCCCGACCCCGACGCCCTGCTCGCGCAACTGCGCAGCGACGAGGCGCGCGCGCTGCGCGGCAAGCTGCGCATCTACTTCGGCGCCAGCGCCGGCGTGGGCAAGACCTGGGCCATGCTCAGCGCCGCCCGGCGCGAGCGCGAGGCCGGGCGTGACGTGCTCATCGGCGTGGTCGAAACGCACGGCCGCAGCGAGACCGCCGCGCTGCTCGCGGGGCTCGACACGCTGCCGCTGCGCGAGGTGCCCTACCGGGGCCGCACGCTCGCGGAGTTCGACCTCGACGCCGCCCTGGCGCGCAGGCCCGCCGTGCTGCTGGTCGACGAACTGGCCCACACCAACGCGCCCGGCTCGCGCCACGCCAAGCGCTGGCAGGACGTGCAGGAGCTGCTGGCCGCCGGCATCGAGGTGTGGTCGGCACTCAACGTGCAGCACCTGGAGAGCCTCAACGGCACCGTCGGCGCCATCACCGGCGTGCGCGTGCACGAGACCGTGCCCGACACCGTGCTCGACGAGGCCGACGAGGTGGTGCTGGTCGACGTCACGCCCGACGAACTCACGGCGCGGCTCGCGGCCGGCAAGGTCTACCTGCCGCAACAGGCCGAGCGCGCCGCACAGAACTTCTTTCGCAAGGGCAACCTGATCGCGCTGCGCGAGATCGCCCTGCGCCGCACCGCCGAGCACGTCGAAGACGACGTGCGCGGCTGGCGTGTCGAACAGTCGGGCCCCGGCGGCAACGGGCAGGGCGGTGCGGCGCTGCAGGCCTGGAACACCTCGGGCGCGATCCTGGCCTGCGTCGGCCCGCACGAGGGCGCGGCGCAGACCGTGCGCACCGCCGCGCGGCTCGCGGGCCAGCTCAACGTGCGCTGGCATGCCGCGTACGTCGAGACGCCGCGGCTGCAGCGCCTGGATGCCGCGCAGCGTGATCGCATCCTCGCCGTGCTCAAGCTGGCCGAGGAACTGGGTGCGGCCACGGCGGTGCTCACCGGCGCCGACGTGGCCGAACAACTGTCCGAGCAGGCGCGGCGCCTGAACTGCGCGACGCTGGTCATCGGGCGCGCGGAGCCCGTGCGCGGCTGGCGGCGCTGGTGGGGTGCGTCCGCGGTGCCGCTGGCGCGCGCGCTGGCGCAGCGGGCGCCGGCGCTCGACATCCTCGAAGTGGGCCGCGCCGACAGCGCGCGCCGTCTGTCGCAGGCGACGCTGGTTGCCACGCAGGCCGACGACGACGATGAGCGCGCGCAGTCGCGCTGGCCCGGCTACGCCTGGGCCGCGGCCACCAGCATCGCGCTCACGCTGCTGTGCACGCCGCTCACGGGCGTGCTGGAGCTGTCCAACATCGTCATGCTGTTTTTGCTCGGCGTGGTGGGCGTGGCGATGCGCTTCGGGCGCGGGCCTTCGGCGCTCGCGGCCATGCTCAACGTGGCGGCCTTCGACTACTTCTTCGTCGCGCCGCGCCTGTCCTTCGCGGTCAGCGACGTGCAGTACCTGCTGACCTTCGCCGTGATGCTCGGCGTCGGCCTGCTGGTGGGCCAGCTCACGGCCGGGCTGCGCTTCGCGGCCGGCGTGTCGACCAGCCGCGAGCGCCGCGCGCGCTCGCTGTTCGAGCTCACGCGCGAACTCTCGGCCGCGCTCGAAAGCACCCAAGTCGTCGCGCTCGGCGCCGCCGCCGTGCAGGCCCATTTCGGCGGCCATGCGCGCGTGCTGGTCACCGACGCGGCCGACCAGCTCGTGCCCCCCGCCGACCCGCCGCCCGGCTTCGACGCGCAGGTGGCCGACTGGGCCTTCCGCCACGGCCAGCCTGCCGGCCTGGCCACCGCCACGCTCGCCGCCCAGCCCTGGCACTACGTGCCGTTGCGCGCGCCCATGCGCGTGCGCGGCGTGCTCGCGCTGTGCCCGGCCCGCCCGCGCTGGCTGCTGATTCCCGAGCAGGCGCAGCAGCTGGACACGCTGGCACGCCAGATCGCCATCGCGCTGGAGCGCGTGCACTACGTCGAAGTCGCGCAGCGCGCCGTGGTCGAGATGGAATCGGAGCGCCTGCGCAACGCGCTGCTCGGTGCCATCTCGCACGACGTGCGCACCCCGCTCACCGCGCTCATCGCGCTGGCCGAGTCGCTGCAGACCCTGCCGCCCGAAGAGCACGGCGAGGCCGCGCGCGCCATCGTCGCGCAGGCCCATGCCTTGCATGCGCTGGTCAGCAACCTGCTCGACATGGCGCGCCTCGAAAGCGGCGTGGCCGGCGGCGCGGTCAACCTGCGGCGCGACTGGCAGTCGGTCGAAGAGGTGGTGGGCGCCGCCATCCGTGCGGCGCGCCCCGCGCTGCGCGGCATGACCGTGCAGACCGCGTGGGACCCGGAACTGCCGCTGGTCGAGTTCGACGCTGTGCTGATCGAGCGCGTGCTCGTCAACCTGCTGGAGAACGCCGCCAAGTACGGCGCCGCGCCCATCGAGGTCGGCGCGCGCGCCGAGCCCGCCGCGCTGGTGCTCACCGTGCGCGACCACGGCCCCGGCCTGCCCGCCGCGTTGCAGGGCCGCGAGCAGACCCTGTTCGACAAGTTCACGCGCGGCGAGGCTGAATCCGCCACGCCCGGCGTCGGCCTCGGCCTGGCCATCTGCCGCGCCGTGGTGAGCGCGCACGGCGGCGAGATCAGCGCGGCGAATGCGCGCGATGGCGGTGCAGAATTCACCGTCACCTTGCCGCGCCGCGAGCCACCCGAACCCGCTGAAGCCCAGCTCTGAAACCCGTCATGCCATCCCCCACCGCCATCGTGATCGAAGACGAGCCGCAGATCCGCCGCTTCGTGCGCGGCGCGCTCGAGGCCGAAGGCTGGCAGGTGCACGAGGCCGGCACCCTGCGCGATGGCCTCGCCGCCGCCGGCACGCGCCAACCCGATCTGCTCGTACTTGATCTGGGCTTGCCCGACGGCGACGGCGTGTCGCTGATCCGTGATGTGCGCGGCTGGTCGCAGGTGCCGATCATCGTGCTCTCGGCCCGCACCGACGAAGCCGACAAGATCGCCGCGCTCGACGCCGGCGCCGACGACTACCTCACCAAGCCCTTCGGCACGGGTGAGTTGCTCGCCCGCGTGCGCGCCAACCTGCGCCGGCCACGCGCCGCAGGCGGCAACGGCGACGAACCGGCCGCCGAGGCCGTGTTCCGCTTCGGCGACATCGAACTGGACCGCGCCGCTCGCATCGTGCGCCGCGCCGGCGCCGAGGTGCACCTCACGCCGACCGAGTACCGCCTGCTCTCCGTGCTGGTGGCTAACGCCGGCCGCGTGCTGACGCAGCGGCAGCTGCTGCGCGAGGTGTGGGGCCCGTCGCACACGGACCAGAGCCACTACCTGCGCATCTACATGGGGCATCTGCGGCAGAAGCTGGAAGCCGATCCGGCGCAGCCGAAGCATCTGTTGACGGAGACGGCGGTGGGATACCGGCTGGTCGTCTAGTCAGCGTTTCAAGCCGAGCAGTTCGCGCGCCACGACCCAGCGGTGGACTTCGCTCGGACCTTCGTAGATCCGCATCAGGCGCGCTTCGTTGGCCATCTGATGCAACGGCATTTCCTTGGTCATGCCCATGGCGCCGAACATCTGCATCGCGTGGTCGATCACTTTCCCCGCCATCTCCGTGGCGAACACCTTGACCATGGAGACCTGGCTGCGCGCCTCGTCGCCACGATCGATGCGCGCGGCTGCTTCGTAGGTCATGAGTCGACAGGCGTGAATGCGCGTGGCCGCGTCGGCAATCCACCATTGCACCGTCTGGCGTTCGGCGAGCGAGGCGCCGAAGGTGCTGCGCTGCGGTGCGTACTCGCACATCATGTCGAGTGCGCGTTGGGCGCGGCCCACGCACCATGCGGCCATCTGCAGGCGCCGGCTCGACAGGCGCGCCTGCATCGGCGCGAACCCCTGGCCTTCCTGGCCGAGCAGGCGTGCATGCGGCACGCGACAGTCCTCGAGCAGCACCTCGTAGGTCGAGATGCCGCCGATCATGGGGATGCGACGCTCGACGCGAAAGCCCGGGGTGTTGCGGTCGACGATGAACGCCGAGATGGCTGGGCGCCCCACCTTGGTCTTGTCCGTGACGGCCATGACGATGGTCCAGTCCGCGCGTGCGGCGCGGCTGATCCAGATCTTGCGGCCGTTGAGGACCCAGTCATCGCCGTCGCGCACGGCGCGCGTCGACATCGCCGAAGGGTCGGCGCCCGCGCCGGGCTCCGAAATGGCGATGGCCGAAACCGTCTCTCCGCGTGCGTAAGGGGCCAGGTAGGCGGCGCGCTGCGCGTCGTTGGCGGCGGTCAGCAGCATCCGCAGGTTGGGCGAGTCGGGGGGCAGCTCGTAGGGCGTGATGGTCTTGCCGAATTCTTCGTTCACCCCGACCATCGCCACCACCGGCAGGTCGAGGCCCTCCATTTCGGCGGGCGCATCGAGGCCCCACAGGCCACGGGCCTTCGACACGGTGTCCAGCCGCGCGTGCTCATCGGCCGAGAGCTCCCAGGGTTCACCGGCAGCCTCCCGTTTCAGCAGGGCCGGTTCCAGCGGCAGCAGGTCTTCGCGCACGAAGCTGGCGACAAGCTCCTTGAGCGTCTGGTGTTCGGGGTCGAGTTCGAAATTCATTCAGGTACTCCGTCGTTGTCTGTGCAAAGCTGATCGAGTGGTCGCTCAGCGACCGGTGAAGCGCGGTGTGCGGCGCTCGGCCATGGCCTTGACGCCTTCACGGAAGTCTTCGCTCAGGAATTGCACCTGTTGCTCGGCCAGCTCCCGTTGGTTGATTGCGCGCACGTCCTGCGCGCAGCCGGCGCGCAAGGTGGCGCGCGTGCTCTGGACCGCGAGCGGCGCCGACCCGGCGATCTCCTGGGCGAGCGCCTGCGCGCGGGCCAGCACCTCGTCCGTCGTCACCAGCTCGTCGACCAGGCCGATGGCCAGCGCTTCGGTGCCGTCGATGCGGCGGCCCGTGTAGAACAGCATCGAGGCCTGCTGCATGCCGATCAGGCGAGGCAATGTGTGGCTCAGACCGAAGCCGGGGTGAAAGCCCAGCCGGTTGAAGTTGACGCTGAACCGCGCCTGCGCACAGCTCACGCGAAAGTCGGCCACAAGCGCAAGCCCGACGCCCGCGCCCACCGCTGCGCCTTGCACCGCTGCGACCAACGGCTTTTGAGCGTCGAAAAGCCGCATGGCGTGGGTGTAGAAGTCGGCGGGGTCGACGGCCTGGCCGCCCGAGGGAACGCCCGAGAAGTCGGCGCCGGCACAGAACGACTTGCCTTCGGCCGCGAGCACGATGGCGCGGCAGTCCGCATCGTCGTCGAGCGCGGCCAGGCGATCGGCCAGGTCGCGCATCGTGTCGGCATCGACAAAGTTGTGCGGGCCGCGCCGCAGGGTCAGCGTGACGACATGGGCGTCGCGGCTTTGGGAAATGGAGGGCGAATCGGTCATTGGAGTTCAATCCTTGCGGCCGCCGCGATGCGCTTCCAGACGGCGATCTGTTCGCGCTGGAAGTCGCGCAGCTCGTCCTGGCCGCCTTTCATCGTGATCACGTTCTGCCTGGCGTAGAACTCTCGCGTCTCGGGCATGGCGAGGATCTTCACGAACATGTCCGACAGCTTGTCGACCACCGGCTTCGGCGTGTTGGCCGCCACGGCGACGCCCGTCCACGTGTCGGCGCTGAAGCCACCGATGCCCTGTTCCTGCGCGGTGGGCACATCGGGCAGGCCGGCAAGGCGCTGGTCGGCCGCAATGGCGAGTGCGCGGATCTTGCCGCCGCGCAGCAATTCCATGGTGGCGGTGATGTCGGAAAAGCCCAGATCGGTCTGCCCGGAGAGCGTGGCGTTGACTGCATCGGGCGCGCCCTTGTAGGGCACGTTGAGCAGCTGGATGCCGGCCTTGTCGGCGAACAGTTCGCCCATGAGCTGGTAGGCGGCCGACCCCGATGCATAGGTGCGCTGCCCGGGCTTGGCGCGCGCCGCATCGATCAGGTCCTTGAGTGTCTTGTAGGGCGAGTTGGCCGGCACGATGAGCACGATGGGAGAGCGCATGAGCGTCGAGACCGGGGCCAGGTCCTTCACCGGGTCGTACGGCAGTTGCTTGAACAGCGCCACGTTGGTGGCCAGCGTCGAGTTGCTGCCCATCAGCAGGGTGTAGCCGTCGGCAGGCGCGGAGGTCACGGCCTTCACGGCGATGAAGCCGTTGGCGCCCGCGCGGTTCTCGACGATCACCGGCTGTCCTGCCAGCTCGCCCAGCTTTCGCGCGAAGAAGCGTGCGCCGACGTCGGTGCCGGAGCCGGGCGGAAAAGGCACGACGAAATGGATCGGCTTGGACGGATAGGTCGCGGCGGCCTGTTGTGGCTGGGCCTGCGCGAACGGTGCCGCGGCGGATGCCAGCGCGGCCGTGAACGCCGCGGCGCGCAGCATCTTCGACAAAGGGTTCATGAACGTGTCTCCTGTGGTGGAGGCCGGATTCTATGAAGTTACTTGTTGATCGACAAGCAAGTTGATAAGATGGCCTTCACCACATCAGCAGAGAACCTTCATGGAAAACCGGCCCCCCACGGCACCAGCGGCGAGCGGACCGCTCAAGGGCGTTCGCGTGCTCGACCTGACCTCGGTCGTGCTCGGACCCGTTGCCACGCAGATCCTGGGCGACTATGGCGCCGACGTCATCAAGGTCGAGCCGATCGAAGGCGATCTGATGCGCGCCAACGGTGTGTCGCGCCACGCCGGCATGAGTTCGATCTTCCTGGCCATCAATCGCAACAAGCGCTCCCTGGCGATCGACCTCAAGAGCGCCGAAGGCCGGCAGATCCTGCTCGAACTCGCGGCGGACGCCGATGTCTTCGTGCACAACATGCGCGTTCCCGCCATCGAACGCCTGGGCCTGGGCTACGACGCGCTGCGGGCGGTACGTCCCGACATCGTCTACTGCGCGGCCACCGGCTTCGGCCAGGACGGCCCGGACCATGCCAAGCCGGCGTTCGACGACATCATTCAGGCCGCCAGCGGTGTCGCGGGGCTGATGTGGCAGTCCACGGGAACGGCCGACTACGTGCCCACGCTGATGGCCGACAAGACCACCGGCATCGTGGTCGTCAATGCGGTGCTCGCGGCACTGTTCCATCGCGAGCGCACCGGAAACGGCCAGTACGTCGAAGTGCCCATGCTCGAGACGATGGTCGAGTTCACCATGGTGGAGCACATGGGCGGGCTCGCCTTCGATCCGCCGACCGCACCCGCGGGCTACGGGCGCGTGGTGAGCGGCGGGCGCAAGCCGGCACCGACGTCGGACGGCTACATCGCCATGCTGCCGTACAGCCCGCAGCAGTGGCTCGCGCTGTTCCGCCGCGTGGGACGGGAAGACCTGGCGGGTGCATACGATCTGTCGGACCGGCACAAGCTCAATGCGAGCGTCCGCGAGCTCTATCGCGAACTCCACAGCCTGACACCGACGCGCAGCACCGCCGCGTGGGTCGCGATCTGCGAAGAACTCGACATTCCCGCCACGCAGATCTGGCGCATCGACGACCTGCCCGAGCACCCGCACCTGAAAGCGGTCGGCATGTTCCAGCCGATGGACCATCCCTCGGAAGGCGCCCTGCGGACCACGCGGCCGGCCACGCTGTTCGGCGCCACGCCGGCGCAGATCCGCAGCGGTGCGCCGCTGCTCGGGCAGCACTCGAACGAGATCCTCGGGGAGCTGGGCTATGCCGGCGAGCGGATCGACCGGTTGCTCAGCGCCGGCGTGGTCAAGGATGCCGCACCGCGTCGTTAGACTTCGGGCCCATGAGGACCGCCGCCAAATCGCCGAACACCACGCTCCCTCGTCGAACGCAGATGGAGCGCCGCGCAGCCGCTGAGGCACGCCTGCTGGAAGCGGCCCGCGAGATCGTGTCGCGCAAGGGGTGGGTCGGGATGACGCTGGCCGAAGTGGGCGAGGCGGCCGGCTACAGCCGGGGACTGGCGGCGCATCATTTCGGAAGCAAGCCTGCGCTGCTGCGTGCGCTGGCTGCCTACATCAACCAGAACTTCATGCACGAGCTCGAGCGCAGCCCACCGGCCGACGAGGGCATGGCATCGTTGCTTTCCTTCGTGGACGTGTACCTGGGGCGCGCCGATGGCGGATGGACCAACACCCGCGCCTTGCTGGTGCTGATGGCCGAGGCCACCACCGACGATTCCGAAACCGGCGAAAGCCTGGGGCGCTACAACCAGAGCGTGATCGACTTTCTGGCGTTGCACTTCCGGGCCGCCATCGCTGCAGGCGAAATGCGAAAGGGCGTCGATCCCGCCACGGCTGCTGTCATCGTGCTGGGGGCGCTGCGTGGCGTGATGCTGCAGGCGCTGCTGAAAGAATCGACGGTCGATTTGCGCGCGGTGCAAAAAGAGCTGTCGACGATGATTGTTCAAAGCTTCGCGCAAGACCCCGACGCATGGCAGGGGGCCCGCAGCCGCAATTCGCGGCCGAGGTGAGGGGCCGCGCCGGCTGAATCGAGCCGAACGCCGGGTTGCGGGCCGGGCCGATGGGCTTGCGCCCAGGCAGGTGTCAGCCCGCCAGCCCCTTGTTCGGATTCAGCAGGAATTTCTCCCCCGTCGCCTGCTTCCCATACACCCCGATCGCATCCAGCTGCAGCGCCTCGACCAGCGACACCTCCCGCGTGTAGTGGCTGGCAAACGTCGTCTTCAGCTCAGCCACCACGCGCGAACGCAGCCGCTGCGTGCCTTCATCGCCCAGCTTCTGCAGGAACGGGAACAACAGCCAGCCGCCCATGCCCCAGGCCATGCCGAAGTTGCGCACGAACTCGGTCGGGCTGCGGTCCAGGCCGCCGTAGATGTAGACCTGCTTGTGCGTGGTCGAGCCGTAGCGGCTGTATTCCTTGGCGGTGCGGTTCAGCGCCGCTTCCATGCAGCCGAGGATCTGGCCGGCCAGCTTGCCGCCGCCCGTGGCGTCGAAGGCCAGCGTGGCGCCGGTGGCGACCAGCGCGTCGGTCAGCTGTTCGAGGAAATCCGGCGAGCTCGCGTTGCACACGTACTTCGCGCCGATGCTGCGCAGCAGCGCTTCCTGCTCGGGCTTGCGCACGATGTTGACGAGGTCGATGCCATCCCTCTGGCAGATCTTGTTGAGCATCTGGCCCAGGTTGGACGCGGCTGCGGTGTGCACCAGCGCCTTGTGGCCTTCGCGCTTCATGGTCTCGACCATGCCCAGCGAGGTCAGCGGGTTCACGAAGCACGATGCACCCTCGGCCGGCGTGGTGCCCGCCGGCAGCTCGAGGCACATCGCCACGGGCACCGCGCGGTACTGCGAGTACATCGCGCCGCCGATGGCCGCCACGGTCTTGCCCAGCAGCGCCTGCGCAGCCGGCGACGAACCGGCCTTGACCACCACGCCCGCGCCTTCGTTGCCCACGGGCATCGACTGGTCGAGCCGCGCCGCCATCGAGGCGCGCGCGCGTTCGGGCACCGTGGCGGTGACGACGGGGCGATCGGCGGTGCCGGAGGCCACGGCCGTGCTCATGTCGGCGGCGCCGAAGAGCAGGCCCAGGTCCGACGGGTTCATCGGCGAGGCCTCGACGCGGATCACCACCTCGTGGGCCTGCGGTTCGGGCATCGGGTCGTCGTGCAGGGAGAGTTCGAGTTCGCCGTTGGAACGGACGAGGGAGCGCAGTTGGAGTGCCATGGGAAAGCCCCTGTGAAAGGTCGTTCGGAGATGGCCATCGGCCACGGGGCGGCCAGTATAGGAGCGGGTGCGCGCGCCTGCTGGCGCCTTCAAGACACCATGGGGATCACCGGGGCATGGGCCAGCGCGTGGCGCATCCGCAGCGGGTCGAGCCGCTCGATGTAGCGCGGGATGTTGCGCCACAGCGTGTGGTACCCATAGCCGCCGCGCAGCATCTCCTGGCGCGCGCTGTCCTTGTCCCAGTCCTGCACGGCCATGCGGTAGACGGCCGCCACCACGCCCGTGCGGTCGGCGCCGTGCATGCAATGGATGAGCACCGCCCCTTGCTTTTCGGCCTCGCGTATCGCGACCAGCGCGCGCAGCACCTTGGCGTCGTCGATGGACCAGGTGTTGATCGGCACACGCACCAGCCGGATGCCGCTGCCCGCAAACACCTTGCGGTCGTCGTTGAAGGAACGCAGGCTCACGACGGTGCGGATGCCCAGCGACTGCAGCGCCGCCACGTTGGCGCGGCGCGGCTGCGCGCTGCGGTACAGCGTGGGCGTGATGCGGTGCAGGTTCTCGACCTGCAGGGCGTCGAGCGGATCGGCCCAGTGATCGGGGCGCAGGTCGGCGGTGTCTTGCTTCATCGCGCGCGGCGAGGCCAATGGCGACGCACCAGGATCAGCAGCGCCACCGCGAGCCCGCCCCAGTAATCGACCGGCGCGCCCCACAGCCAGTGCTTGTGCCAGAAGGCCTTCACGGGGTTGAAGTTCTCGAAGCCGAAGGCCGGGTTGATGAGAAACCACAGGAAGTCTTCGCAGACCCAGAACACGATCAGCCCGGCGAGCGCCAGCCCCCAGTCGCGCAAGGTCCAGCGCCCCTGGAAGGCCAGCGGCGAGAAGAACACGAGCATCATGAAGGTGAACACCCAGGCGTGGTACCCCGTCATCGCGCGCCCGCCCCAGAACAGGTCGAGCCAGATGTTGTTCTCGATGCGCCACGTGGGCAGCGAGGTGGCCCAACCGGCGCCGCCTTCGATCTGGATCTCGGCGTTGGCGAAGAAGAACGCCATCGTCACGACCCACGCGAGGTAGACCAGCGTGCGGCCGATGTGCGGCCGTGGCTCCGTAGCGTTGCCGCTCATTCGGCAACGCCCAGCACGCGCTGCAGCACCGCGCGCGCGGCCTGCGGCTTGCCCAGGGCGCGGCTGCGCGCGGCCATGGCCGCGAGCTTGGCGGGGTCGGCCATGAGGCGCGCCACCTTGTAATCGAGGCCGATGGCGTCGTAGGCCAGCCAGGCGGCGCTTTCTTCCATGAGGAAGCCGGCGTTGTGCTCTTCCTGTCCCGGAATCGGCGAGATCAGCAGCATCGGCTTGCCCAGCGCCAGGCACTCCGACACCGTGAGGCCGCCGGGCTTGGTCACGACCAGGTCGGCCGCGGCCATCATCTTGTGCATCTCGTTCGTGAAGCCGACGGCCACCACGCGGCCCGGATGGCGCTGCGACAGCGCCTCGAGCCGCGCATGGGCTTCGGCGTTGCGGCCGGCCACCGCGATCACCTGGAACGGCGTGTCGTCGCCCAGCGCCAGCACGCGCTCCACCATGCTCGGCAGGTCGCCCACGCCGGCACCGCCCGAGGCCATCAGCAGCACCGGTCGCGCGGGGTCCAGGCCCAGCGCACTGGTGCAGGCCGCGTGCGCGAGCTCGGGCGCATCGGGCTCCGAAAAAGCCGGCATCACCGGAATGCCCGTGACATGCACGCGCTCGGGCGGAATGCCGCGCGCGCGCAGCCGGAAGGCGACTTCTTCCGTCGCCGCGAGGTAGCCCGTCATGCCCGGCACCAGCCACATGTTGTGCAGGTCGTAGTCGGTGATCTGCAGCCACACCGGGCACTCGATGCGGCCCCGGTTGCGTTCGCGCATCAGCAGCTCGGCCGGCAGGAAGTGGGTGCAGATCACGGCGTCGGGCTTGGCGCGGCGGATCTCGCGCACCAGCGCGCCGGTGCTCAGGCGCTCGATGCCGCGGCGCAACCGCTGCGAGGGCGCGTGGTGCGGCGTGACATCGGTGCGCTGGTGCAGGTACGACCACAGCTCGGGCGCGCGGTTCACCAGCTGCAGGTACCAGTCGGTGTACACCTTGCGAAAGCCCGCCGGCACATGGGCCATGGCGTCGACGTGCACCGCGGTATGCGGCGCGAACGACTGGGCGAGGGTGGCTTCAAGCGCCTGGGCGGCGCGCACATGGCCGTTGCCGGCGCTCACACTGAGGATCAGGAGTTTGGTCATGGATTCGGCGGTCTGGTCGCCGGATTATGGACATGCCATGTGGCACGGCCGATGCACACGCGCCGTGCTGGAAGGATCAGCGCGTCAGAGCGGCGCCCGCGACGTGACGAGCTGATTCACGCCTGCGGCCGCCCGCTCGCGAATCGCCTCGAAGGTGGTGTTCGCGACGATGCGTCCGTTCTCGAACACCGTTTGCAGCAGATCGACCTGGCCGCTCGCCAACGCTTCCTCGCGCAGCGTCTGCACTTCGCCGCGGGCGTTGCGCACCAGCGCGAGCCGCCCCTTCTTCGAGGCCTTGTTCACATCGCCCACCGGCGACTTGTAGACATCGCGCCACTCGCCATTCACCTGCATCGCCGAGCACTTCATCGCCCATTGCATCGTGTCGCGGTTGACCTGCTGCAGCAGGCCGCCGCCCATGCCGAAGGAGATGTTCTCGGTCGAGAAGCCGTTGTGGAAGAAGTTCGAGAGGCACAGCCGCAGCGAGTCGAGGTTCACGCCGTCGCCCTGGATGATGCGCACGTTGTTCAGCACGCGGAACCCCTTGGCATTCGTCGTGGTGCCGAAGCGCTCGGCCAGGATCTGCGCCACCTTGAGCGTGGTTTCGGCCGGGTCGCCCGAGTCGGGCCGCACCACCAGCGTCGCACCCGAGGCCACCACCTTGGCCTTGAGCTCGTCGCCCCAGATGCGCGCGCAGGCGTTGAAGATGTCGTAGCTGTCGCTCACCACGGCGAAGGTCGTGCCGGGCTTGGCGAACTGGTCGACCATGTTGCTGTACGCGTCGGATTCATGGTCGCGGCCCCAGCCCGTGATGGTGCTGTGCTCGGCCGCGGGAATCGAGAAGCCCGCCACGTCGCAGTCGTAGTAGCGACGCGCCGCCACCAAGGCCGCCAGCGTGTCGGTGCCCATGAAGTTGACCAGGTGGGCCATGCCGCCGAGCGCCGCCGACTCCAGGCTCGACACGCCGCGCGCGCCGAAGTCGTGCAGCCTGAACGCGATCTGGCCTTGCGGGTCGTCGCAGGTCGCTTCGAGGTAGCGCAGCAGCGTGGTGCGTGCGGCGGCCGAGAGCGTGGCCACCGTGGTCGGATACCAGATGGCGCGCAGCAGTTCGGTTTCGAGAAAGCTCGTGACCCAGAAGAACTCGGGGTCGGTGTTCTCGATGGTCGCGAGCACGTTGTGCACCGGCAGCACGCTGCCCTCGGGGACCGCGCGGATGCGCACGGGCATCAGTCCGTCGTGCTTCTCGATCAGCCGCAGCCACCCTTCGCGGTTGAAGGGTTCGCCGTGCACGGCCATCATCGCTGCGGCCTCCTCGACGTCGCTGCGCGTCACCGGCGTCTGCAGGTACTCGCGCAGGTACGCCTGCAGGCCGAAGAACAGCGAATGGCTGAAGAGCCCGCCGCGCGATTCGATGTAGCTGTGCACGGTCTGCGTACCGGGCGGGTACTGCATCCAGTGCGACACCTTGTAGGAGTCGGTGCGCAGCAACAGGTTGTTGCCCAGGGGCGAGGAGGTGAGGTTGCGGTTCATGTGAAAGCTCCTTTCACGTGGGTCCCGTCAACCGGGACCCGTTCTTGCTGACAAAGCCTGGTCGTTCAGTTCTTGCCCAGGCCACCCAAAAAATGGTTTGCGATGAAGTAGTGGTCTTCGTAGATGCGGTCCGGCATCCCGAGGAACTCGGCAATCGGCACCCACCGCACGGCGGCCGCGTCGTCGTCGGCACGCACATCCGACAGGCCCGTCCACTGGTTGTGGGCCAGCTCGAAGAAGAAGCCGTGCGTGATCGTGCGGCCGCGCTGCGAGCGGTCGGGCGCATCGAACACGTGGCTGGCCTTCATGCTGCCGTTGAGCACGGGCACGGGCACCTTGAGGCGGGTTTCTTCCTTCAGCTCGCGGATGGCCGCGTCCTGCAGCCGCTCGTGCTGGCCGACGAAGCCGCCGGGCAGCGCCCACGTGCCCTTGCCGGGGTGAAACTTGCGCTGCACCAGGAGGATGTGGCCGGCCTCGACCACGATGGCATCGACCGTGGTGTAGATCGGCGGAAAGTCGCTGCCTGCGTAGCGGTACTTGTCGCGGTAGTCGACGAGGAAGGCGCGTTCGTCGCAGAGCTCGGCATAGTCGGCGGTGCCGGTGAACTTGTCGAGGAAGGCGGCGGTGCCGTCGGGCAGGTCGGCGCGTGCGAGCTGGCCGCGGTTCTCAGGATCGAAATAGAGGTTGCGCACGTCGGTGGCGTTGAGGCTTTCCACGCTGTGCTGGCCCACGAACTCCCAGTGCGGGAAGAGCTTGAGGTAGTAGCTGGAGCTGTCCTTCAGGTGTCCCACCAGCGCGACCTTGGCCTGCGCCGCGGGCACATGGCCATCCTGCTGGATCAGCCGCTCGACGGCAGACTGGATCGACGCGATCCAGATCTGGTCGTTGTAGGGCGAGTCGCCGACGCCGACGACGCTCACGCGCATCTGCTCGGTGCCGCGCAGGCACGCGCGCACCATGCGTTCGCGTTCATCGAAGGTGAAGGGGTCTTTGACGCTGCGGGGCTTGCGGTCGGAGCCGACCACCACGATGACCCGATCGGCGGCGCGAAGGCCTTCTTCGATGAGTCGCTGGTGGCCGAAATGAACGGGCTGGAAACGCCCGATGACGATGGCGTACTGAAACTTGCGTGTGTTTGGCATGCTCACTTGGGAATCCCCCAAAAAGGGCGCAATCAACTTGCGCCTGGATTCAGGATAGCACCGGTGCGACGCATCGATCAAGTGTTCCTGGCCCCACGGGGCGGGCGGCCGATGGCAAACGGCCAGATACTCGCAGGGCGCATTTGCTAGGATTTGCCCCCCCATGACCGAGCCCTCCACCTCCCCCCACGCGCCCGTGCGCCTCAACAAACGCATGGCCGAACTCGGCCTGTGCTCGCGCCGCGAGGCGGACGACTGGATCGCGCAGGGCTGGGTGCGCGTCAACGGCAAGCCCGCCGAGATGGGCGTGAAGGTCACGCCCAACGACCGCATCGAGGTCGACAAGGCCGCCAAGGGGCAGCAGGCGAACCAGGTCACGATCCTCATCAACAAGCCCATCGGCTACGTGAGCGGGCAGGCCGAGGACGGGCACGAGCCGGCGGTCACGCTGTTCACGCCGCAGAACCGCTGGTTGGAAGACAACGCGCGCTTCTTCTTCGGCCCGCAGCAGCTGCGCGGCCTGGCGCCGTGCGGGCGGCTGGACATCGACTCCACCGGCCTGCTCGTGATGACACAAGACGGCCGCATCGCGCGCCAGCTCATCGGCGAAGACTCGACGATGGACAAGGAATACCTCGTGCGCGTGGCCTACCACGGCCTGGACCAGCCCGCGCCCACCGGCCAGCTGGTGCGCCTGGACGACGACGACCCGGTCACCACCAACGTGCAGGCGGTGTTTCCGCCCGCCATGCTGGCCCGGCTGCGGCACGGCCTGAGCCTGGACGGCCAGGCGCTCAAGCCGGCGCGCGTCGAATGGCAGAACCCCGAGCAGCTGCGCTTCGTGCTCACCGAAGGCAAGAAGCGCCAGATCCGCCGCATGTGCGAGCTGGTCGGCCTCAAGGTGGTGGGCCTGAAGCGCGTGCGCATCGGCAAGGTGATGCTGGGCAACCTGCCGGTGGGGCAGTGGCGCTACCTGGCGCCGCACGAGAAATTCTGACGACCTGCCCATGGCCGCGGTGCTGAGCCGTCGCGCGCTGAACCGGGCCACGCTCGCGCGGCAGATGCTGCTGGCGCGGCGCAAGGCGAGCGTCGTGCAGGCCATCGAGAAGCTGGCCGGGTTGCAGGCGCAGGCCCCCAACCCGCCCTACATTGGCCTGTGGAGCCGGCTCGAAGGCTTTCACCGTGCGCAACTGACCGACGCGCTGAAAAGCCGCCGCATCGTGCGCATGTCGACGCTGCGCGCCACCCTGCACCTGATGACCGCCGCCGACGCGTGGGCCTGGCGGCCGCTGCTCGAGCCCGTGCACCAGCGCGGCCTGTCGGGCCTGCATGCGCGGGCCCTCGAAGGCGTCGACCGCGCGGCCGTGGTGAAGGCGGGCCGCGCGCTGCTGGACGACGGGCCGCTCACCGGCACCGCCCTCGGCCAGGCGCTCGCGGCGCGTTGGAAAGACCACGCGCCGGCCTCGCTCGCAGCGCTCATCCGCAACAACGTGCCGCTGGTCCACCTGCCGCCCGCGGGCAGCTGGAACTCGCACCAGAACGCGCTGCTGCAGCCGCTCGGTGACTGGCTGGGCGACGCCACCGCCGGGATCGCCACCGCCACGCAAGACGACCTGCTCCTGCGCTACCTCGCCGCCTTCGGCCCCGCGACGCTGGCCGATGCCGGCGCGTGGTCGGGCCTCACGGGCTGGAAGGCCGTGGCCGAACGATTGAGGCCGCAGCTGCGCGTGTTCACCGGCGATGAGGGCCAGGAGCTCTTCGACCTGCCGCGCGCGCCGCGCCCCGACCCCGACACGCCCGCGCCGCCGCGCCTGGTCGCCGAGTGGGACAACCTGCTGCTCTCGCACGCCGACCGCCGCCGCGTGCTCGACGAGGCGCACCGCGCCCGCGTGTTCACCATCAACGGCATCGTGCGCGGCACGGTGCTGCTCGACGGCTTCGTGGCGGGCACCTGGAAGATCGAGCGCGCGACGCGCACGGCCACCGTGGTGCTGGAGCCCTTCACGCGCTGGTCCGCGGCCGACCGGCGCGGCGTGGAGGAAGAGGCGCTGCGCCTGCTGGCCTTCGCCGCGGACGCAGAGAACGAGCAGCACGCCGTCCGCGTCCTGCGGCCCTAAGCCCCGCCTAAGTCTTCGCGCCTACGCTGCGCCGAGGCGCAGGGCCCCTGACGATCATCCCGGTCGCGTGCTACCTTGCGCGCAAAGGAGTCGCCGCGATGCGCGTGCTGCTGGTGGAAGACGACGAAATGATCGGGCGCAGCCTGAAGCAGGCGCTCGAGGGCGCGGGCTGGTCGGCCGACTGGGTGCGCGACGGTGAGCTGGCGCACAGCGCGCTCGGCGACGGCGGCTACACCTGCGTGCTGCTCGACCTGGGCCTGCCCCGCCAGGACGGCACCGAGGTGCTGCGCCGCGCGCGCGAACGCGGCGACGCCACGCCCGTGCTGGTGCTCACCGCGCGCGATGGCCTGGACGACCGCATCCACAGCCTGGACCTCGGCGCCGACGACTACCTGCTCAAGCCCTTCGAGTTCCGCGAGCTGCTCGCGCGCATGCGCGCCGTGGTGCGCCGCCGCGACGGCGCCGCGCATTCGCTGATCGGCACCGCCGCGCTGCAGCTGGACCTCACGACGCGCGAGGTGGCGGTGAACGGCGTGCGCGAGGCGCTCACCGCGCGCGAGTTCGCGCTGCTGCATGCGCTGCTGGAGCGGCCCGGCGCCATCCTCTCGCGCGAGCAGCTCGAGAACCGCATCTACGGCTGGGGCGACGAAGTGACGAGCAACGCCATCGACGTGCTGATCCACGGCATGCGCCGCAAGCTCGGCGCCGACGCGATCCGCAACGTGCGCGGGCTGGGCTGGCGAGTGGCGGCATGACCGGTGCCGTCCGCCGCTGGTGGCGCCCGCGTTCGCTGCGCACCCAGCTGCTGCTGTGGCTGGTCACGCTGCATGTGGTGGCGGCGGTGCTCACGGCGTGGTTCTCTTTTCTCGCTTACGGCAACCTCGTGCACAACGCACTCGACGACCAGATGCGGCTGGTGGCCGAGTCGTACGCGGGCAACGACCCGCCCAAGACCCCGCGCGCGATGGACGGCGAAGCGGCCTTCTCGCGCGGCGCCTTCGTGGTGCAGCTGTGGAGTGCCGACGGCGCCACCTTGCGCGCGAGCTCGTGGCCCGCACTGTCGGTGCCGCTGCGGCCCGGCAGCGGCTTCAGCGACGTGCACGCGGAAGGGCCCGCGCATTCGCGCTGGCGCGTGTTCACGGCCGAGCCCGCGCCGCATGCCGACGCGCCGCGCGTGCAGGTGCTGCAGAACGAGGACTACCGCCATCGCCGCGCACTGCGCCGCGCCCTGCTCGAGGGCCTGCCGATCGCGCTGCTGCTGCCGGCGGCGCTGCTGGTGCTGTGGCTCATCGTGTCGGCCGCGTCGCGCTCGCTGCGCGGCGTGGCGCGCGACGTGGCCTCGCAGGACGAGCGCCGCCCGACCGAGCTGTCGCTGGCGCGCGTGCCCGACGAGATCACGCCGCTGGTGGGCGCCTTCAACCACCTGCTGTCGCGCGTGCGCAGCGCCTTCGCCACGCAGCGGCGCTTCGTGCAGGACGCGGCGCACGAGCTGCGCACGCCGATGGCCGCCATCGGCCTGCAGATCGAGAACCTGCGCGCACACGTGCCGGCCGGCGAAGCCACCGAACGCTTCAACCAGCTGGAAGCCGGCGTGACGCGCGCGCAGCACCTCATCGAACAGCTGCTGCAGCTGTCGCGGCAGGACGCGCCGCCGTCGGATGCGCCGGGCGAGCGGGTCGACATCGAGGCGCTGCTGCGCGAGAGCCTGGGCCAGCGCATGGTGCTGGCCGATGCGCGGCGCATCGACGTGGGTTTCGAAGGTCTGACCGGTGCGGTGGTGACTGCGCCCGCGGCCGAGCTGCGCAGCGTGTTCGACAACCTGATCGACAACGCGCTGCGCTATGCGCCCGAAGGCGGGGTGGTCGATGTGCGGCTGCACCGCGTCGACGGGCAGGCGGTGGTCGATGTGCTCGACAACGGGCCGGGCATTCCGCCGGCCGACCTGGAGCGCGTGTTCGACCGCTTCTTTCGCGTGCCCGGCGCGGCGGCGGGCGGCAGCGGGCTGGGCCTGGCGATCGCGCGCACGGCGGCCGAGCGGCACGGCCTGCGCATCGAATTGCGCAACAGGGACGACGGGCCGGGGCTGAGGGCGCGGGTGCTGCTGCCGACGTAGTCATCGCGCGGTGCTCACTTCCGGCTCATTCTTCGCTCACGCTGGCCTCAGTCAGGCTGCCTAGAGTGGCTGCAGGTCCTGCTGCGCGCGGTCCGCGCGACGGCACCGGACCGGAGACAACCTGCCCTCAGGAGAACACACCATGCGCACTTCGTTCAAGCTTCTCGCCGTTGCTTCCTTCACCGCGTTCGCGGCGCTGGGCACGGTCAACGCCTCAGCCGAAACCACCGACGGTTCGGACTTCCACCCGCTGCAGTTGAATTCGCCGGAGAACCCGGAGGTGCAGGCCGGCGCGATGGCGGCGGCACGTCCGAGCGGCACGGAGCCCATTGGCCAGTCGACGTCGGCGCCGGCGATCAACGGGATGACGCCGGTGTCTGATATCCAGGCCGGCGCCTATGCGGCCTCGCACCCGACGGGCACCGAGCCCATCGGGCAATCGACTTCACTGCCGATGGTGAAGTCGGGCAGCGGAAGCTGATTCCGCTGCCAGGGACTTATCAGCTCAGTCGTCGTTGCTGCTGAGCAGTGCGCGGTAGATCACCGCGCCGATGATCGCGCCCACGATCGGGGCGACCCAGAACAGCCACAGCTCCGACACCGCGTACGACGGGCCGAACAGGGCCGGGCCGGTGCTGCGCGCCGGGTTCACCGAGGTGTTGGTCACGGGGATCGACACCAGGTGGATCAGCGTCAGGCACAGGCCGATGGCCATGCCCGCGAAGCCGGCGGCCGCGCGCTTGGCGGTGGCACCCAGGATCACGATCAGGAACACGGCGGTCATCACCACTTCGCTGATGAGTGCGGCCGTCATGCCGTACTTGCCGGGCGAGTGCTCGCCGTAGCCGTTGGTGGCAAAGCCGCCGATGTCCGCGCCCGGCTTGCCGGTGGCGATCAGGTACAGCACGCCGGCCGCCGCGATGGCGCCCAGCACCTGCGACACGATGTAGCCCGGCAGCTGCCCGGCCTTGAAGCGGCCCGCGGCGGCGAGGCCGATCGACACGGCCGGATTGAAGTGGCCGCCCGAGATCGGACCGAGCGCATAGGCGCCGGTGACCACCGTCAAACCGAAGGCCAGCGAGACGCCGAGCAGGCCGATGCCGACGCCCGGAAAGGCCGCTGCCAGAACTGCGCTTCCGCAGCCTCCGAGCGTGAGCCAGAAAGTACCAATGAATTCTGCAGACCACTTTTTGTAGGTACTGTGTTCCATAACGCTCCATCCTGAAGTTGAGAAAGCACGCACGGCGGGAGCCGAACGCGGGCCGCATTCTAGGAACGGGAATTGGAGGCGTCGAGCAAACCGGCGCGCTTAGCGGCAACTGTTCACGAATGCTGTGGATTTGTGCCCTGCAGCATTTGCAAATGGTCGGGCGAGGGCGAGGCCGCGTCACATCGTCGTCATGCCATCGTCACGACGACCTTGCCGAGCGCACCGCGTTCCAGATGGTCGAGCGCGGCGGGCAGCGCATCGAAACCGTAGCGCGCGGCGATCACCGGCTTGAGCGCATTCGCATCGACCGCGCGCACCAGCTCTTCGAGCGCGCGCCGGTGGCCGACGCCGATGCCCTGCACCGTCACGCGGCCGAGCACCATCGCGTAGAACGACGCGCTCAGCGTGTCGCCGCCGAGCATGCCGATGATCGACACGCGCCCGCCCTGCTTCACGGCCTGCAGCGAGCGGTCGAGGTCGGGACCGCTGGAGAGTTCGAGCACGTGGTCGGCGCCGCGCCCGTGCGTGAGCCGGCGCACTTCGGCGGGCCAGTCGCTGTCGCGTGCGAGCACGTGCGTGGCGCCGAGCGCGCGTGCCGCAGCCTGCTTGTCGGCGCTGCCCGTCACCACGATGGCCTGCGCGCCATGCAGCCGCGCGAGCTGCAGGCCGAACAGCGCGACGCCGCCGGTGCCGTGGACCAGCACGGTCTCGCCCGCGCGCAGGGCGCCGGTTTCCACCAGCGCGAACCACGCCGTGAGGCCGGCGCAGGGCAACGTGCTCGCTTCCTCGAGGCTCAGCGTGGCCGGCGCGGCCACGGCCCAGTTCGCATCGATGCACACGTGCGAGGCCAGCATGCCCGGCCCGGGGCCACCGAGCAGCGTGGTGTCGGCATGCCAGTGGCTGTCGGTCCAGCCGCCCCAGAAGGTGTTGATCACGCGGTCGCCCACGGCAAAGCGGCGCACGCCGGGGCCCACGGCCACCACCGTGCCCGCCATGTCCGAGCCGGGCGTGAAGGGCAGGTCGAGCGCCATGCCCATGCCGTCGCGCACCATGAGCAGGTCGCGGTAGTTGAGCGCCACCGCGCCCACGCGCACGAGGATCTGGCCCGGGCCTGGCGAGGGCATCGGCGCTTCGGCCTGTGCGAGGTGGGCGCGGCCCAGTCGGGGAAGCTGCCAGCGGCGCAGCACGTCGGGTTCTTGCATCGGAAAGGCTCCATCGAAAAAGATCGGCCTCGATGCTATTGACGATGAAAACGATCCGGTGGTGGATAATTTTCCGAAGAATGGTGCTTGAAAGTATCCAATGAGCCAACGCCTGCAAGGCATCGAGGAGTTCGTCGCGGCGGTGGAGGCGGGCAGCTTCGCGCTCGCCGCGCAGCGCCTGCACGTCACCCGTTCGGCCGTCGCCAAGAGCATCGCGCGGCTCGAGGCGCGGCTGGACACGCGCCTCTTCTTGCGCACCACGCGCAGCCAGAGCCTCACCGAGGAAGGGCACGGCTACTACGAGCGCTGCCGCCGCGCGCTGGCCGAGCTGGAGGCGGCCGAGGCGCTCACCGACGCCGCGCGCCACACGGCCGCCGGCCTCGTGCGCCTGAGCATGCCGGCGATGCTCGGGCGGCTCAAGGTCGGGCCGCTGCTGCTCGCATTGGCGCGCCAGCATCCGCAGCTGTCGCTGGAGCTGGCGTTCAACGACCGGCGCGTCGACCTCGTGGAAGAAGGGCTCGACCTGGCCATCCGCAGCGGCGAGCTCGACGACAGCGCGGGGCTCGTGGCGCGGCCGGTCGGCGTGCAGTGGATGCTGCTGTGCGCCGCGCCCGCGTACCTGGCCGAGCGCGGCCATCCGCGCGACCTCGCGGCGCTGGTCGCGCCGCACGAGGCCGTGTACTACGCCCGCGACGGGCAGGTCTCTCCCTGGCGCTTTCGCGAAGGCGACGCGGTGGTGGAGGCCGCGCTGCCCTCGCGGCTGCGCTGCGACAGCGCCGAGGTGCTGCTGGAGGCCGCCATCGGCGGCATGGGCTTGGCGCGGCTGCCGGCCTGGCTGGCGGCCGACGCGCTCGCGGCCGGCACGCTGGTGCGCGTGTTCGACGAGCCCGAGCCCTTCGGTTTTCCGCTGCACGTGATCCGCACGCCGAGTCGCTACCTGCCGCTGAAGACGCGCGTGGTGATCGACTGGCTGGTGGAGCATCTGCCGCCGCTGCTGGCGACACGCTGAGCCCACGAACGCCGACGGGCGCTATCCTGCGCCTTCGAACAACGAGGAGACCCGCGCATGCCTTCATTCGCCCCGCTACACACCATGAGTGCCTTGACCACCGCCTGCCTGGGCACGGCGCTCCTGCTCGGGGCGTCGCAGGCCGCCGCGCAGGGCACCGTCAACGCGCTGTGCAGCACCGACGCGGGCTGGTGCGAGGCGGCCGCCACGGCCTTCACGCGCGAGACCGGCATCAAGGTGCAGCAGGCCCACAAGGGCACCGGCGAAATCGGTGCGCAGCTGCGCGCCGAAGCCGCCAACCCGAAGACCGACCTCTGGTGGGGCGGCACCGGCGACCCCTTCCTGCAGGCCGCCGAGCAGGGCCTGCTCGAGCCCTACCGTCCGGCCTACATCAACGACCTGCACGACTGGTCGGTGCGCCAGTACGCCATGTCGCAGAACATGGTGGGCGGCTTCTACACCAGCGCGATGGGCTTCGGCTTCAACACCGAGCTGCTGAAGAAAAAGAAGCTCGCCGAGCCGAAGTGCTGGGCCGACCTCATCAAGCCCGAGTACAAGGGCGAGATCGAAATCTCGCACCCCGCCACCAGCGGCACGGCCTACACCGTCATCGCGGGGCTGGTGCAGCAGATGGGCGAGGAGCCCGCGTTCGGGTACCTGAAGAAGCTGCACAAAAACGTCACCAGCTACACGCGCAGCGGCCAGGCCCAGGCGCCCAACGTGGCCAAGGGCGAGGTGGCGATCGGCGTGAGCTTCATCTTCGGCTTCGAGCGCTGGCGGCACGACAAATTTCCGGTGAAGACCGCCGCGCCCTGCGAAGGCACAGGCTTCGAGATCGGCGGCATCGCGCTCGTGAAGGGCGCGCGCAACAAGGAGAACGCCAAGCGCTACTACGACTGGCTCATGAGCCCCGCGGGCCAGTCCATCGGCGCCAAGGCCGGCAGCCTGCAGTCGCCGGCCAACAAGACCTTCAAGCCCGATCCGCGCATTCCGTCGATGGAGAGCGTGAAGCTCATCAAGTACGACTTCGAGAAGTACGGCAAGGCGGCCGAGCGCAAGCGGCTCATCGACCGCTGGACGCGCGAAGTCGAATCCCAACCGCGCTGAAAGCGCGGCGCGTAGCCGACACCCGTGTGACAAAGTTCGCGCGGCCTTGCGCTCGTTGTTTTTTGGCGCGACAACCCCAGTTCATAAAGTTGGCAAGGCCGCCGCCCACCATGGGCGGCTCGCCTTAGAATTTTTTGGCTTCGATCCCTTTCTTTCCCATGGCTGATTCCTCCAATACCAAACTCCCGTTCCAGGCTGAAGTCGCGCAACTGCTGCACCTCGTCACGCATGCGCTGTACTCCAACAAGGAAATCTTCCTGCGCGAGCTGATCTCGAACGCGTCCGACGCGTGCGACAAGCTGCGCTTCGAGGCGCTCGACCACCCCGCGCTGTACGAAGACCAGCCCGACCTCGACGTGCGCCTGACCTTCGACAAGGCCGCGCGCACCCTCACCATCACCGACAAGGGCATCGGCCTGTCGCGCCAGGAAGCCATCGACAACCTCGGCACCATCGCCAAGAGTGGTACCAAAGACTTCATGAGCCGCCTGAGCGGCGACCAGAAGGCCGACGCGCAACTCATCGGCCAGTTCGGCGTGGGCTTCTACTCGGGCTTCATCGTGGCCGACAAGATCACGGTCGAGTCGCGCCGCGCGGGCCTGCCCGCCGACCAGGGCGTGCGCTGGGTGAGCGGCGGCGCCGGCGACTTCGAGGTGGCCGACATCACGCGCGCCGCGCGCGGCACCAGCATCACGCTGCACCTGCGCGACGACGCCGACGAATACCTCAACGCCTGGAAGCTCAAGCAGATCGTCGGCAAGTACTCCGACCACATCTCCCTGCCCATCCTGATGGAAAAGGAAGAGTGGAAAGACGGCGAGAACGACCAGCCCGGCGACATGGTGAAGACCGGCGAGTGGGAAACGGTGAACAAGGCCAACGCCCTGTGGAGCCGCCCCAAGAAGGACATCACCGCCGAGCAGTACGAAGAGTTCTACAAGAGCATCAGCCACGACTTCGAAGCGCCGCTGGCCTGGAGCCACAACCGCGTCGAAGGCAGCACCGAGTACACGCAGCTGCTGTACATCCCGTCCAAGGCCCCCTTCGACCTGTGGAACCGCGACAAGAGCGCCGGCGTCAAGCTGTACGTCAAGCGCGTCTTCATCATGGACGACGCCGAGGCGCTGCTGCCCAACTACCTGCGCTTCGTGAAGGGCGTGATCGACTCGGCCGACCTGCCGCTGAACGTGAGCCGCGAGCTGCTGCAGGAAAGCCGCGACGTGAAGGCCATCCGCGAAGGCAGCACCAAGCGCGTGCTGTCGATGCTCGAAGACCTGGCCAAGAAGCAGAAGACCGCGCCCGAGAGCGGTGAAGGCAAGGTCGACGTGGGCTCGGGCGAATCGGTGCCCGCCCCCGAGCCGACCGAAGGCGTGACCGACGTGGTCGACAAGAACACCACCCCCGCCGCCGAAGCTGCCGCCGAGTACGCCGACGAATCGGGCAAGTTCGCCAGGTTCTACGCCGAGTTCGGCGCGGTGCTGAAGGAAGGCCTGGGCGAGGACATGGGCAACCGCGACCGCATCGCCAAGCTGCTGCGCTTTGCCTCCACCACGAGCGACGTCGCGAGCGTGAGCTTCGCCGACTACAAGGCGCGCATGAAGGAAGGCCAGGACGCCATCTACTACATCACGGCCGACAACCTCGCCGCCGCCAAGAACAGCCCGCAGCTCGAAGTCTTCAAGAAGAAGGGCATCGAGGTGCTGCTCATGACTGACCGTGTCGACGAGTGGGCGCTGAACTACCTGAACGAGTTCGACGGCACGCCGCTGCAGAGCGTGGCCAAGGGCGCGGTCGACCTGGGCAAGCTGCAGGACGAGGCCGAGAAGAAGGCCGCCGAGGAAGCCGCCGAGTCGTTCAAGCCGCTGCTCGAGAAGCTGAAGGAAGCGCTCAAGGACAAGGCCGAAGACGTGCGCGTGACCACGCGCCTGGTCGACTCGCCCGCCTGCCTCGTGGTGGAAGACGGCGGCATGAGCACGCAGCTCGCGCGCATGCTCAAGCAGGCCGGCCAGCCCGCGCCCGACCTCAAGCCCGTGCTCGAAGTCAACGCCGAGCACCCGCTGGTGAAGAAGCTCGACGGCTCCGCGCATTTCGACGACCTCGCGAACATCCTGTTCGACCAGGCCCTGCTGGCCGAAGGCGGCCTGCCGGCCGACCCGGCCGCCTACGTGAGGCGCGTCAACGCGCTGCTGGTGTGAACGCCCGGCCGCGCATCGTTCGTCGCGCAGCGGCTGCCACCTCGGCGCTGCTGCTGTTGCTTCTGGTGGGCGGCTGTTCGCACTATCACATCGGCATTCCGCTGGTGCCCGGGCTCTCGCTCGGGCTCGGTGCCACGAAGGACGGCAATTTTTCTGTCGGCCTGAACACCGGCTGGGGCCCGCTCGGCGCGGGCGTGGCGCTGCACGACAACGGCGCCGTCACTGGCTCGGCCAGCGTCGGTGTGGGGGTCGGCGTCGGGCCGATCGGCACCGGCGTGGGCGTCGGCAAGAGCGTGGTGCTGCACAACCCGTACGAGACGGCGCCCGCAGCGCCTGGGCAGGCGACGCCGGCCGTGGTGGTGCCTGCCGGCACACCGGCTGCCACCCCTGTCACCGTTACCAAGGCCGGCGTCACGCGGCCCATGGCTTCGTCGCCGCAGCCATCGCCACCGATCGCCGCCGCACCCGTGCCGGCGGCCCGCGTGTCCTACCGCGCCCCCGCTGCGAAAACAGCGGTCGTGGCTGGCGAAGCAGGCACGCCCGGCAATCCCATCGCGCCCTGATGGTCGCGCCCCTCCCACCCCTGACCGCGCCGCGGCCCGGCGCGAGGCTGCCCTTTCCATGAGTCTCAGTACCGAAGCCGTCCTCGCGCTCGCGCCGGACGACGCCTCCGCGAAGGCCGCCAAAGGCCTGCTCGCGCCCGCCAAGTGGCCCACGCTCGCGCATTCCGACGACGCCGTCTGGGGCGAATGCCAGGGCAGCGGCAGCAAGCCCTACCAGACGCAGGTCGACCTGTCGGGCCCGGTGTTCCGCTGCTCCTGCCCGAGCCGCAAGTTCCCCTGCAAGCACGGCCTGGCGCTGATGCTGCTGCGCGCGCAAAGCGAAGCCAGCTTCACCGCCGCCGCGCCGCCGCCGTGGGTGGCCGACTGGCTCGCCTCGCGCCGCGAGAAGGCCGAGAAGAAAGAAGCCCGCGCCGCCGAACCGGCCGCCGCGCCCGATCCCGCTGCCGCCGCCAAGCGCGACGCGCAGCGCTGGAAGCGCATCGAGGCCGGCGTGCAGGAGCTCGCGCGCTGGCTCGACGACCAGACCCAGCGCGGCCTGGCCGCGCTCGGCAGCGAGCAGGCCGAAGGCTGGGCCGCCATGGCCGCGCGCATGGTCGACGCGCAGGCGCCGGGGCTCGGTCAGCGCATCACGCAGGCGGCCGAGCTGATCGGTGCCGGCGAAGGCTGGCCCGCGCGGCTGCTCGACCGGCTGGGCCGGCTGCAACTGATCGTCGATGCGGTGCCGCGCCGCGACAGCCTCTCGCCCGCCACGCGCGCCGACCTGCGCGCCGCCCTCGGCTGGCCGCAGGACCGCGAGGCGCTGCTGGCCGACGGCGAACGCGTGAGCGACCACTGGCTCGTGCTGGGCCAGTGCCTGGACGAGCGCGACACCAAGCTGGTCGAGCGCCATGTGTGGCTGCAGGGCCGCGCGAGCGGACGCCGCGCGCTGCTGCTCGACTACTTGCACGGCGGACGCGGCTTCGAGACCGGCTGGGTCAGCGGCAGCGAACGCGCGGCCGTGCTGTGCTTCTATCCCGGCCACGCCTCGCAGCGCGCGGTGGTGGCCGAGCTGCCGGCCGAGGCCGCATCGACCGCAGCGCCTGTCGCAGCCAATGACGAAGCCGGTGAATGGCAACGCATGGCGCAACAGATCGCGGCCAATCCGTGGCAGCCGCTGCTGCCCCTGGTGTGGGCCGATGCCGTGCCCGCGCGGCATGGCGACCAGTGGTGGCTGCGCCTGGGCGCTGCGTCGCAGGCCTTGCCGATGCAACTGGCCGCGGCGGAAGCCTGGCAGCTGCTGGCGCATTCGGGCGGTGCGCCGCTGCGCGTGTTCGGCGAATGGGACGGCGAGCAGTTCGCGCCGCTCACCGCGTGGGCCGCTGAGGGCGCGGGTGCGCCCGTCTGGACCTTGAGCGGAGCGCGGACATGAGCCACTGGAACACCTTGCTGCAGACCGCCCTCGTCGGCACTGCACGCCAACCCGTGCCGGCCGCCGACGGCATGGCCGGCGATTTCGGCGCGCTGCTCCAGGCGCTGCAACAACCCACCGACACCGCGCAGGGCCTGCTGCTGCGCGTCGCGGGCGCCGTGGCCGTGGGCCGCCGCGCGGGCTTCGTCGCGCCGGGCTTGCCGGCCGACGACGCACCGCCCGCCGTCAACGACACCAGCCCCGCGCTCGGCGACCCCGCCTTGCTCGCCGTGATCGCCGATGCACTCGCCAGCGGCCCGCAGCGCCTGCAGCACGAGGTGCTGGCCGTGCTCGCCGCCGCCGGCTGGCGCCTGCCGCCCAGCCTGCTGCCCGCCGCGCTCGATGCTGGCCGCCGCGACACCGCATTGCGGCCCGCCGTCGTCCTCGCACTCGGCGAGCGCGGGCGCTGGCTGGCTGCGCGCAACGACGACTGGCGCTACGCCGTCGGCGCCAGCGCGCAGGCCGACACGCAGACCCGCTGGGACGAAGGCAGCATCGACCAGCGCCGCGCCGTGCTCGCCGAGCAACGCCGCGACGACCCGGCCGGCGCGCGCGAACGCCTCGCCGCCGAGCTGCCGCAGCTGCCCGCCAAGGAACGCGCCGTGCTGATCGGCGCACTGGCCGAGAACCTCGGCCCCGACGACGAAGCGCTGCTCGAAGCCCAGCTGAAAGACCGCGCGCGCGACGTGCGCCAGACCGTGGTCGAGCTGCTGCAGCGCCTGCCGGCCAGCGCCCATGTGCGGCGCGTCGAAGCCTTCCTCGCGCCGCTGCTGTCGTCGCAAGGCGCGACGTGGCAACTCAACGCCCCCGAGGCCGCCGACCCGCGCTGGAAGGACGACGCCATCGACGCCGCGCGTCCCACGCACGACAGCCTCGGCGAGCGTGCCTGGTGGCTCTACCAGCTGGTGCGCCAGATGCCGCTCGCGTGGTGGACCGCGCGCACCGGCCTGACGCCCGCCGCATTGCTCGACTGGGCCGCCAAGGGCGACTGGCACGACGCGCTGCTGCGCGGCTGGAACGAGGCGGTGCTGGCCGCGCCCGATGTCGACTGGTGCGACGCGCTGCTCGACCGCCCGCGCGCCCACCGCGGCGGCGTGGGCCCGCTGCTGGCGCTGCTGCCGCGCGAGCGCCGCGAGCGCCACTGGGCGACGCAACTCGGCGATGCCGGCCAAGGCGTGCAGGACGTCGTCGCGTTCGCCGACCAGGCCTGCGCGCCCGGTGACACGCCCTCGGCCGCGCTGTCGCTGCGCATCGCCCAGGCGCTGCGCATGCGCGTCGAGCGCGGCGACCTCGTCAACGACTACGTGCTGCGCCAGGTGCTCGGCACCGCCGCCGCGCTGCTGCACCTCGATGCACTGGCGCTGCTGGCCGACCTGCCGCGCGCGGCCGAGGAAAGCCCCGGCCTCGCCAACGCACTGGCCGACACCGCGCGCATCGTGCGCGCGCGCCGGCTGGTTGCAACGCTTCCTTCTTCCTCTTCTTCTTCACTTTCAACCTCTTCCCAAGGCCGTCCATGAGCAATGTCCTGCGCCAGCATGCCGAACAGCAATTCGCCGAAGAACTCGAAGCGCTCCAGAAGGTCGACGACCGCCAGCGCCCGGCCAACTGGAAGCTCTCGCCCTGGGCCGTGCTCACCTACCTGATGGGCGGCAAGCTGGCCAACGGCTTCGAGGTCAGCCCCAAGTACATCGGCAATTCGCGCCTGATGGAAATCGCCGTGTCCACGCTCGCCACCGACCGCGCGCTGCTGCTGTACGGCGTGCCGGGCACGGCCAAGTCGTGGGTGTCGGAGCACCTGGCCGCCGCCGTGAGCGGCGACTCGACGATGCTGATCCAAGGCACCGCCGGCACCAGCGAAGAGCAGCTGCGCTACGGCTGGAACTACGCCGAGCTGCTGGCCCATGGCCCGTCCGAAAAGGCGCTGGTGCCGAGTCCGCTGGTGCACGCCATGCGCCTGGGCAAGATCGCGCGCGTCGAAGAACTCACGCGCATCCCGGCCGACGTGCAGGACTCGCTGATCACCGTGCTGTCGGAAAAGACCCTGCCCGTGCCCGAGCTCGGCACCGAGGTGCAGGCCACGCGCGGCTTCTCGGTCATTGCCACCGCGAACAACCGCGACAAGGGCGTGAACGAACTGTCGAGCGCGCTCAAGCGCCGCTTCAACACCGTGGTGCTGCCCGTGCCGTCGAGCGAGGCCGAGGAAGTGCAGATCGTCGTCAAGCGCGTCGGCGAGCTGGGCCGCGCGCTCGCGCTGCCGGCCGAACCGCCCGCGCTGCAGGAAGTGCGCCGCGTGGTGCAGATCTTCCGCGAGTTGCGCAACGGCCAGACCGAAGACGGCAAGACGCGCATCAAGTCACCCACGTCGACGCTCTCGACCGCCGAAGCCATCTCGGTCATCAACAGCGGCATGGCGCTGGCCGGCCACTTCGGCGACGGCGTGCTGCGCTCGGCCGACGTGGCCTCGGGCCTGATCGGCGCCGTCATCAAGGACCCGGTGCAGGACCAGGTGGTGTGGAAGGAATACCTGGAGACCGTCGTCAAGGAACGGGCCGACTGGAAGGACCTCTACCGCGCCTGCCGCGAACAACTCTGACGCGAGCCGGCGCATGAGCACGAGCGCGGCGTCTTCGCCGCTGCACTACTTCGGCATCCGCCACCACGGCCCCGGCTGTGCGCGCAGCCTGCTGCGCGCCTTCGAGTCGCTGCAGCCCGACTGCATCCTCGTCGAGGGCCCGCCCGAGGCGGAGCCGCTGCTGTCCTTCCTCGCGCACGCCGACCTGCAACCGCCGGTCGCGGTGCTGATCCACGCGAGCGAGGACACCGGCCTGGCCGCGTTCTATCCCTTCGCCAACTTCTCGCCCGAGTGGCAGGCGCTGCAGTGGGGCGCCGCGCGCGGCGTGCCCACGCGCTTCATCGACCTGCCGCAGGCGCACCGCATGGCGATCGAGCAGGCCGCGCGCGCGGCCGACGAGGCCAAGGCGCAAGCGCCTGAAGAAACACCACTCGGCGATGACGAAACCGACACGGTGCCCGTCGCCGAAACGGTCGAAGCCCCCGAGGAGGAACAGGCCGCGCACACGCTGCCCGACGACCCCTTCGACTGGCTCGCCCATGCCGCCGGCTATGCCGACGGCGAGAGCTGGTGGAACCACATGGTCGAGGAACGCGGCGACGGCGAAGACCTGTTCGGCGCCATCGCCGAAGCCATGACCGCCGTGCGCGCCGAAACGCCCGAAGACCGGCGCGGCGTGCGCGCGATGGAACGCGAGCAGCGGCGCGAAGCCTTCATGCGGCAATCGATCCGCGAGGCCGTCAAGGCCGGCCACCAGCGCATCGCCGTCGTCTGCGGTGCGTGGCACGTGCCCGCGCTGCAGGGCGCGGCCACCGCCAAGGCCGATGCGGCGCTGCTCAAGGGCCTGCCCAAGCTCAAGGTGCTCGCGACCTGGGTGCCGTGGACCTACCGCCACCTCACGAGCGCCAGCGGCTACGGCGCCGGCATCGATTCACCGGGCTGGTACGAACACCTGTGGCAGCAGGGGCACGAAGTGGCGGGGCGCAGCACCGGCTGGCTCGCCCGCGTCGCGCGCTTGCTGCGCGAGCACGACCTCGACTGCTCCTCCGCCCACCTCATCGAGGCCACGCGCCTGGCCGACACGCTGGCCGCATTGCGCGAGCGCCCCGCGCCCGGCCTGCCCGAACTCGACGAGGCCGTGCGCAGCGTGATCTGCATGGGCGAGCAGGCGCCGCTCACGCTGATCCGCGAACGCCTCACGGTCGGCGACCGCATGGGCCAGGTGCCGGCCGACGTGCCCACCGTGCCGCTGCAGCGCGACCTCGAACAGGCGCAGAAGAGCCTGCGCCTCAAGCCCGAGGCCACCGCGAAGACGCTCGACCTCGACCTGCGCCAGCCCAACGACCTGGCGCGCAGCCACCTGCTGCACCGCCTGCGCCTGCTCGACCTGCCGTGGGGCGAGGTCACTGCCGGCCAGCGCGCGAGCCGCGGCACCTTCCACGAGGTGTGGCAGCTGCAGTGGCAGCCCGAGTTCGCGCTGCGCGTCATCGAGGCCAGCCGCTTCGGCGCCACCGTGGCGCATGCCGCCAGCGCGCGCGTGATGGAGGGGCTCGCGGCCGAGACCTCGCTCACCGCACTGGCCGAGCAGGTCGACACCGTGCTGCTGGCCGACCTGCCGGTGGCCGTGCAGGCCGTGACCCGCGCGCTCGAAGACCGCGCCGCGCTCACCGGCGACGCCGTGCAGCTCATCGGCGCCGTGCCGCCGCTGGCCAATGTGTTCCGCTACGGCAGCGTGCGCCAGACCGACAGCGCGCTGCTCTCGCACGTGCTCGACAGCCTCATCGTGCGCGGCGCCATCGGCCTGCCGATTGCGTGCGGCGCGCTCGACGCCGAAGCCGCCGAGTCGCTGCGCACCCGCCTCATCGGCGCACACGACGCCGTGCGCCTGCGCGACGGCGAAGAAACCACCGCCGCCTGGCGCAATGCCCTGCGCGCCATCGCCTTCGGCGAAACCGGCGCGCCGCTGCTGCGCGGCGTGAGCTGCCGGCTGCTGCTCGACGATGCGCAGATCGACAGCTACGGCGCTTCGCAGCAACTCGCGCGCAACCTCTCGGCCGGCGCGCCGCCCACCGATGCAGCGGCCTGGCTCGAAGGCTTTCTCAACCGCAACGCGATGGTGCTGCTGCACGACGATGCCGTGTGGTCGCTGGTCGACGGCTGGCTCGCGGGGCTCGGCGAGGAGCACTTCGTGCAGGTGCTGCCGCTGGTGCGGCGCAGCTTCGCGGACTTCTCGGGCGCCGACCGGCGCGCGCTCGGCGAACGCGCGAAACGCGGTGCCGTCGGCGGCACCTTGCCGTCCGCCGTGGCCGCCACCGACTGGGACGAATCACGCGCGGTGCTCGCGCTGCCGCTGCTGCGGGAACTGCTGGGAGTGAAGGCATGAGCGCGAATCCAACACCCATCGACGAAGAAGAAACCCTGCCGCCCACCGACCGCCTGCAGCGCTGGCGCCTCGTGCTCGGCAGCGAAGCCAACGCCAGCTGCGGCGCCATCGAAGGCCGCGTGCGCGAGATCGACCAGGCGCTGGCCGCGCTCTACGAAGCCGACGGCCGGCGCGGCCTGGGCCAGGGCGGGCAGCGCGGCGGCCGGGGCGATTCGGCGCCCAGCGTGGCGCGCTGGCTCGGCGACATCCGCAAGTACTTCCCGAGCCAGGTGGTGCAGGTGATGCAGCGCGACGCGATGGAGCGCCTGAACCTGCGCCAGATGCTGCTGCAGCCCGAGATGCTCGAGAACGCGCAGCCCGACGTGCACCTGGTGGCCAACCTCGTGGCGCTGGCGAGCGTGATCCCGGCCGGCACCAAGGACACGGCGCGCGCCGTGGTGCGCAAGGTGGTCGACGAGCTCATGAAGAAGCTCGAGGAGCCGATGCGCAGCGCCGTGAGCGGCGCGCTCAACCGCAGCCAGCGCAACCGCCGCCCGCGCCATTCGGAGATCGACTGGCACCGCACCATCCGCGCCAACCTGCGCCACTGGCAGCCCGAGTACCGCACGGTGGTGCCGCAGACGCTGGTGGGCTACGGGCGCAAGGCGCGCCAGCCGCAGCGCGAAGTGATCCTGTGCATCGACCAGAGCGGCTCCATGGCCGCGTCGGTCGTCTACTCGAGCATCTTCGGCGCGGTGATGGCGAGCCTGCCGGCGGTGTCGACCAAGCTGGTGGTGTTCGACACCGCCGTGGTCGACATGACCGAGCAGCTGCAGGACCCGGTCGACCTGCTGTTCGGCGTGCAGCTGGGCGGCGGCACCGACATCAACGGCGCCGTGGGCTACTGCCAGACGCTGGTGCGCGAGCCGCGCAACACCATCCTGATCCTGATCTCCGACCTGTACGAAGGCGGCGTGGAAGACGGTCTGCTGCGCCGCGCCCACCAGCTGGTCGAAGCCGGCGTGCAGTTCATCGCGCTGCTGGCGCTCAGCGACGAGGGCGCGCCCTCGTACGACCGCGACCTCGCCGCCAAGCTCGCAGCGCTGGGCGTGCCCTCGTTCGCCTGCACGCCCGATGCGTTCCCGGGCCTCATGGCTGCGGCCATCAAGCGCGAGGACGTGTCGACCTGGGCCGCGGGGCAGGGCCTGAAGACCAGCCGGGCGGCCCCGTGACGCCGCGCTGCCTGCCAGACCTGAAGCGACGGCGGCTGGCCGCGCTGCTGGGTCTGGTGGCCGGCACGGCCTGGGCGCAGCCCTCCGACGACACCGCGCGCCCGATCCGCTGGATCGTGCCCTTCCCGACGGGCGCGATCGCCGACGTCGTCGCGCGCGCCATCGGTGCCCAGCTCACCATCGACACGGGCCAGCCGGTGCAGATCGAGAACCGGCCCGGCGGCAACACCGCGCTCGCCGCCCTCGAAGCCGCGCGCGCACCGGCCGACGGCCACACCGTGCTGTCGGCCGACAACGGCATGTGGGTGTTCAACCCGGCGCTGTACCGCAGCCTGAGCTACAGCCCGTCGCGCGATTTCACGCCCGTCACGCAGCTGGTGCGGCTGCCGATGGTGCTGCTGGTCGGCCCGGCCAGCGGCGTGCGCGATGCGCGTGCCTTCATCGAGGACGCGCGCGCCTTTCCGGGCCGCTTCAGTTTTGCCTCGGCCGGCAACGGCAGCGCGCAGCACCTCGCGATGGCGCTGCTGGCGCGCGAGGCCGGGCTGGAGATGGTGCATGTGCCCTACCGCAGCGCCGGGCCGGCGCTGGTCGAGGTGGCGGGCGGCCAGTTGCCGTTCGCGATGGGCGAGCTGGCCACGGCGCGCCGCTTCATCCAGGGCGGCCGGCTGCGCGTGCTCGCGGTGGCGAACCCTGCGCGCCTGGCCCAACTGCCGGGCGTGCCGACCTTCGCGGAGCTGGGCCTGCCGAAGGTCGAGGCCGCGATCTTCCACGGCCTCGTGGCACCGGCCGGCACACCGCCCGAGGTGGTGGCGCGGCTGCAGCGCGCGGTGGCCAGCGCCCTGCACAACCCGGTGGTGCAGCGCCGCCTCGCCGAGGCCGGTGTCGAACCGGTGGGTGGCACGCCGGCCGAGTTCGAGACCCTGCTGGCGCGCGAGTCGGCGCGCTGGCATCCGCTGATCCGCGCGCTGAAGCTCTCGCTGGATTGAGCTGGTCAGCGCCCCGCGCTGTCGTCGCTCGGCAGGAACGCGTCGCCCGGCGTCAGCGGCGCATGGCGGTAGCTGGCCGGCGTGCGGCTGAGCTTCACGGGCGCGCCGATGCCGCGGTAGCCGCCTTCCATCTCCACCACCATCTCGCGGTGCAGCGTGTGCGGGTGCTGCAACGCCGCCGCCACCGGCAGCACCGGCGCGGCGGGCACGCCGGCGGCCATCAGCTGGTCGACCAGCGTGCGGCCGTCGAAGGCGGCGAGCGCGGCTTCGAGCTGCTGCTTGAGACCGTCGCGGTTCACCGAGCGTGCGCCGGCGGTGCGGTACAGCGGGTCGTCGGCCAGCGCGGGCAGGCCGATGCAGCGGCAGAAGCTCGCGAACTGGCGGTCGTTGCCCACGGCCACGAAGATCGGGTCGGTGCCCGTGGCCAGCGCGTCGTAGGGGTAGATGTTGGGGTGCGCGTTGCCGGTGCGGCGCGGCGCCGTGCCGTCCATGAACCAGTTGGCCGCGTGCGGGTGCAGCAGCGAGAGGCCGCTGTCGTACAGCGCCGCTTCGACGAACTGGCCGCGTCCGCTCCGGTGGCGCTCCTGCAGCGCGAGCAGCACGCCGATCACCGCGTTGAGCCCGGTCACCATGTCGACCACCGGCAGGCCCACGCGCAGCGGGCCGCCGTCGGCCTCGCCGTTGATGCTCATGATGCCGGTCATGGCCTGCACGGCGGCGTCGTAGCCCGGCAGCGCGCCCAGCGGGCCGTCGGCGCCGAAGCCCGACACGCGGCACCACACGAGGCGCGGAAAGCGCTGCGACAGCGCCTCGTAGCCGATGCCCCAGCGCTCCATCGTGCCGGTCTTGAAGTTCTCGATCAGCACGTCGGCCTCGGCCACCAGCGCCAGCAGCGCCTCGCGGCCTTCCTCGGTCGAGAAGTCCAGGTGCTGCACGCGCTTGTTGCGGTTCAGGCCGTGGTAGTACGAGGCCACGCCTTCCTTGAAGGGCGGGCCCCAGGTGCGCGTGTCGTCGCCCTGCGGCGGCTCGACCTTGAGCACGTCGGCGCCGTGGTCGCCGAGGATCTGGCCGCAGTACGGGCCGCCGAGGATGCGCGAGATGTCGAGCACGCGGATGCCCGCGAGGGCGCCGGTCGAAGGGGGAGCGGTGGTCATGGGGTGGACTCGGAAGAAGAGGGAGCGGTGCGCGGCACCAGCTTGAAGGTGCCGGTGGCCAGCGCAAGCAGCTCGCCGTCGGCGTTGCGCGCCTCGCCGCGCGCGAAGCACATCGCACGGCCGCGCCGCTCGCACACGGCGGTGGCAATCACGTCGCCGGCGCAGGGCGCGGTGTAGTGCACCGTGATGTCGACGGTGACCACGCCGAAGGTCGTGGGCGCGTGCGAGCGCACGGCGCTGGAGAGCGCGCAGTCGAACAGCACGGCGATCGCGCCGCCGTGCACGTCGCCGCGGCTGTTGGTGTGGTCGGCGCTGTAGGGCATGCGCACGCGCGCGTGCTCGTCGCCGATGGCCTCGCCGCGCAGTGCGAAGGCGCGTGCCATCGGCATGGGCAGGCCGAACAGCACGCCCGGTGGTTCGTTGACGAAAGCGGTGTCCGACATGGTGTGCGTCTGGGGGTCAGTCGAGCAGGCCGCGCTGGCGCAGGCGCGCCACGCGCTCCTTCTCGCGCGCGGTGGTGGCCAGCGCGTAGCGGCGGTACTGCTCGGGGTCCATCGCGTTGGCCTGCTGGTTCAGCTGCTCCAGCACGCGCAGGCCGGCGGGCGATGCCAACGCCTTGCGGAAGGCGTCGTGCACGGTCTTCACGCGCGCCGGGTCCATGCCGGCCGGGCCGGCGATGCCGTAGGGCGAATCGATGACCGCGTCCACGCCCTGTTCGCGCAGCGTGGGCACCTGCGGGTAGCGTTTGACGCGTTGCGGCGTGAGCATCACGAGGTAGCGCATCTTGCCGGCGTCGATGTGCGGCACGGCCACGCCCGAGAGCGGCGCGGCGTCGATGTGGCCGCCGAGGATGGCGTTGGTGACTTCGGCGTCGCCCTTGAAGGGCACCATGTTGAGCTTGCCGGGGCGGCGCGCGGCGTCGGCCGCGAAGTCCTGCCAGGTCTTCCACGGCGCGTCGGCCTTCACCGCGAGGCCGAAGGTGTAGTCGGACAGCATCACCACGTACGAGAAGCTGCGCGCGGGGTCGAAGGCCACCTTGTTGATGAAGGGCTCGCGGTACACCGAGGCCGGCAGCACGGCCAGCGTGTAGCCGTCGGGCGCGGCGCGCACCAGCGCGGCGGCGCCGTTGGTGCCGCTCGCGCCGGGGCGGTTGTCGAGCACCACGGGCTGGCCCAGGGCCTTGCCGGCCTCGTCGGCGACGGCGCGCAGGTGCTGGTCGGTGGGCCCGCCCGCGGCATACGGAACGATCAGCGTGACGGGGCGTTGCGGGTAGGTCTCGGCGGTGGCGGTACCGGCTGCGGTGAACAGCGCGGCGAGGGCGAGAAGGCGTGACAGCCGTTGCGTTTTCATCTTCTTGTCTCCTTGTTTTTCTTGTGCGTCGTGGCGGTCAGTCGAGCTGCGCGCCGGACTTCTTCACCACGTCTTTCCACTTGGCCGTTTCGCTGCCGATGAACTGCGCGAGCTTCTGCGGCGAGGTGTCCGCCGTGGCTTCCAGGCCCTGCGCGGCGAACATCTGCTTGACCTTCGGAGAGTTGAGCACCTCGGCGAACGCGTGATTGAGTTTGGTCACGCGGTCGGCCGGCGTGCCGGCCGGTGCGACGATGCCGAAGAACACGCTCACGTCGTAGGGCTTGTGCAGCTGCTCGGTGATGGTCGGCACCTCGGGCAGCGCCTGCGAGCGGGCCGAGGTGGCCACGCCCAGTGCGCGCAGCTTGCCGGCCTTGACGTAGGGCAGCGCGGTGAGGATGTCGGTGAAGGTCATGCTGACCTGGTTGCCCAGCAGGTCGTTGAGCGCCGGGCCCGTGCCCTTGTAGGGCACGTGCAGCAGGTCGGTGCCGGCCACCGAGTTGAACAGCACGCCCGCCAGGTGCGACGAGGCGCCGTTGCCCGACGAGGCGTAGCTCAGCTTGCCCGGGTTGGCCTTGGCGTAGGCGACCAGCTCGGCCACGTTCTTCACCGGCAGGGCCGGGTTCACCACCAGGATGTTCGGCAGGTAGCCGACCTGGATCACGGGCGCGAAGCTCCTGGTCGGGTCGTAGCTGATCTTGCGGTACAGGCTCACGTTGATGGCCAGCGGGCCCGAGGTGCCGAACAGCAGCGTGTGGCCGTCGGCCTCGGCGCGCGCCACGTAGTCGGCACCGATGTTGCCGCCCGCGCCCGCGCGGTTCTCCACGATCATGGGCTGGCCGAGCTTGTCGCGCAGCTCGGCGGCGAGCGTGCGCGCCATCGCGTCGGTCGGGCCGCCGGGCGGGAAGGGCACGACCAGCGTCATGGGCTTGGTCGGGAAGGCGCCGGGCTGGGCCTGCGCGGCGGGCGTGGCCGCCAGCAGCAGCGCGGCGCAGGCGGTGCCGAGGATGAGGCTGAGTCGTTGTCGCATGGGGTCTTGTCTCCGTTGTTCTCGAAAAGGGGGCTCAGGCGGCCGTGCGCACGAGCGCGGCGTGCCAGTCGGCGGGCAGCGCGTCGGGTGCCAGCGGGTCGCGCGGGAGCACGCGGTGCAGCAGCACCAGCTGGGCCCAGCGCAGGCGCGCGGCGGAGCCGCCGGCCGAGGCCTCCCAGGCCATCGCGGCGGCGCTGGTGCAGTGGTACAGGGCCGAGGCGGCCTGGCGTGCGAGCACGTCGCCGCCTTCGCGCGCGGCGGTCTCGGCCAGGGCGCAGGCGCGCGCGATGGTGTCGCGCAGCGCGGCGGCAAAGGCCGGTGTGAGCGTGGTGGCGTCGCTGATGAGCTTCTCGACGTGCGCGCGCAGCACGGGCAGCGAGCCTTCGCGCTTCACGGCGCGGATCACGTCCAGCGCCACGATGTTGCTGGTGCCTTCCCAGATCGAGCCCAGGTGCGCGTCGCGCACGAGGCGCGGGTCGCTCCATTCCTCGATGTAGCCGCAGCCGCCGCGCACTTCCATCGCGTCGCCCGTGACCTGGCGCGCGTCGCGGCAGGCGCGGAACTTGATGAGCGGCGTGAGGATGCGCAGCAGCGCATACGCATCGGGCTCGCCGGCGTCGGAGCGCGCGAGTGCCTGCGCGGTCTGGCAGACCATGGTGCGGGCCTGTTCGGACGGCACGCGCAGCTTGTCGAGCTGGCGCTGCATCAGCGGCATCTGCTCCAGCGCGCGGCCGAAGGCGCGGCGCTCGGAGGCGATGTACTCGGCCTCGGCCACCGCGCGGCGCATCAGGCCGGCGGAACGCACGCCGTTGGACAGGCGCGAGTTGTTGACCATGTCGGCCATCTGCTGGAAGCCGCGACCTTCCTCGCCCACGAGGTAGGCCACCGCGCCTTCGAGGCGGATCTCGCCGCTGGCCATCGAGCGCGTGCCCAGCTTGTCCTTGAGCCGGATGATGCGGTAGTGGTTGAGGCTGCCGTCGTCCAGTTCGCGCGGCAGCAGGAACAGCGACACGCCCTTCATGCCCGCAGGCGCGTCGTCGGCGCGCGCCAGCACCATCGCAAAGCCGGCGTCGGGGTTGGAGCAGAACCACTTGTCGCCGGCCAGGCGCCAGCTGCCGTCGGCCTGGCGCTGCGCGGTCGTGGCGGTGGCGGCGATGTCGGAGCCGGCGGCCTGCTCGGTCATGAACATCGCGCCCTGCGCCAGCTCGTCGAAGTCCAGCGAGGTCAGGCGCGGCAGGTACTTGGCGACCAGCTCGGGCGCGCCGAACTTCTTCAGCGTGCGCGTGAGCGAGTCGGTCATCGAGACCGGGCAGCACAGGCCGAACTCGGCCTGCACGAACAGGTAGGTCAGCACGTACTTGACCAGCGGCGGCATCTTGCCGCTCCAGCCCAGCGTCTCGTCGCGGTGCGAGATGGCGGCCAGGCCGAACTCGCTGAGCGCCAGGCGCTCCATCTCGACGTAGGCCGGGTGCTTGATGACCTTCTGCTCGTCGATGCCGGTGCGCGTGCGCTGCTTCAGCGTGGGCGGGTTGCGGTCGGCGGTGCCGGCCAGGTCGTCCAGCAGGCCGCCGGCCAGGCCGCCCAGGCGCTCGAAGTGCGGACGCATGTGGGTGCGCAGGGCCTCGGGCAGGTACAGCGCGAGCAGCGTGTGCAGCTCGGTGTCGGTGGTGAAGAGGTTCTGGCCGTGGCGATCGGGGATCGGGTGCGCGGCGGCTGTGGCAGCGGAAGCAGCGGGTGTGGGCATGCGGGCGTCTCCTGGTTCGCCGCATTGTTGAGTTGGCAACGATCCGTGTCTAATATTGATTTGGTCTTGTACGATTTGATTTAGCTATTCATGGAACTGCGGCACCTGCGCTACTTCTCCGTGCTCGCCGAAGAGCTGCACTTCGGGCGCGCCGCGCGGCGGCTGGCCATTTCGCAGCCGCCGCTGTCGGTGGCGATCCGCCAGCTCGAAGACTCGGTGGGCGCGCGCCTGTTCGAGCGCAACAGCAAGGAAGTGCGGCTCACGCCCGCGGGCGAGGCGCTGCGCGTGTCGGCGCGGCGCGTGCTGCTGCAGGCCGAAGAAGCGGCGCTGGAGGCGCGTCACGTGGCCACCGGCTCGGCGGGCCGGCTGCGCATCGGCTTCGTGGGCGCCATGCTCTACCGCGGCCTGCCGCCCGCGCTGCGCGCGTTCCAGGCGCGGCATCCGGCGGTGCGCATCACGCTGAGCGAACTCAATTCGGGCGTGCAGATCGCCGAGCTGCTGCACGACCGGCTCGACCTGGGCTTTGTCCACACCAGCCGCATGCCGGCCGAGCTGCAGCACCGGCTGCTGCTGTCGGAGCCCTTCGTGGCCTGCCTGCCCGCGGGCCATGCGCTGGCGCGCAAGCGCGTGCTGGCGCCGGCGGACCTGCGTGCGCAGCCCTTCGTGCTGTTCTCGCGCGAGGCCTCACCCGACTACCACGAGCGCATCCTGTCGATCTGCGCCGACGCGGGCTTCCTGCCCGAGGTGCGCCACGAGGTGCGGCACTGGCTGGCCGTGGTGTCGCTGGTGTCGCAGGGCATGGGCGTGGCGCTGGTGCCGCAGGCGATGCGGCACTCGGCGCTGCGCGGGGCGGTGTTCCGCCCGCTCGACCGCGCGGTGGCGCAGTCGGAGGCTTACGGCGTGTGGCGTGCCGGGCCGGTCAATGTGCTGGTCGAGCGGCTGCTCGAAGGCGTGGCGCAGAGCCTCGCCGCGAGCGCCGCTCAGTGATCACGCGTAGAGCGGCTCTTCCGCCATTTGCTCGCACTGGTCTTCCAGCACGAGGATCTGCCCCTTCCAATAGTCGCTGGAGCCGAACCACGGGAAGTTGATCGGGAAGATCGGGTCTTCCCAGCGGCGCGCCAGCCAGGCGCTGTAGTGGATGAGCCGCAAGGTGCGCAGCGGCTCGATGAGCGCCAGCTCGCGGCGGTCGAATTCGCGGAACTGCTCGTAGCCGTCGAGCAGGCCCGACAGCTGCGCCGTGCGCTGCGCGCGGTCGCCCGACAGCAGCATCCACAGGTCTTGCACGGCAAAGCCCGTGCGCGCGTCGTCCAGGTCGACGAAGTGCGGGCCGCCGCCGGGGCGGTCGGTGGGCGTCCACAGGATGTTGCCGGGGTGCACGTCGCCGTGCAGGCGCAGCTTGCGGGGCTTGAAGTCGGAGGCCGGCGGCTGCAGCGCGAGGGCGGTGGCGCGGACCATGTCCAGCGCCTCGTTGCAGATTTTTTCCCAGTCGCGCTGCATGTCGAGCGGGATCTTGTCGTTCTCCAGCAGCCAGTCGCGCGAATCGAGGCCGAAGGTCTGCAGGTCGAGCGCGGGGCGGGCCTCGAAGGGCTTGGCGCTGCCCACCGTGTGGATGCGCGCCAGGAAGCGGCCCACCCATTCGAGCACCTCGAAGTTGTCCAGCTCGGGCGCGCGCCCACCGCGGTAGGGGCTCACGCTGAAGGCAAAGCCGGCGTGGTGGTGCAGCGTCTTGCCGTCGAAGGCCAGCGGCGGCACGGCCGGCACCTCGCCGGCGGCCAGTTCGAGCGAGAAGGCGTGCTCTTCGAGGATCTCGGCCTTGCTCCAGCGGCCGGGGCGGTAGAACTTGAGCACCACCGCAGGATGGGGGTTCGGGTCTTCCAGGTAGACCTGGTAGACCCGGTTTTCATAGGAGTTCAGGCCGGTGAGGCGGCCGTCGCCGTGCAGGCCGAGTGTCGCGAGCGCGTCGAGCACCACGTCAGGCGTGAGGCTCTCGTAAGGATGGGTGTTCGCGGGCGCGACAGAAGAAGGGGTCATGCGGCGATTGTCGCCACATGGGCCCCGTGCGGGTCAGCGAGCGCCCGCTTGTTTGTAAAGCGAAAGGATATGGCCGGTGCGCGGGTCGCCCTTGCCCGCCAGCACCTGCGCGTAGGCGGCCTGCACCGCCTCGCCGCCGTGGTGGTGCTCGGTGTGCAGCCAGGGGTTGCTGGCGTCGGTCACCGTGGCCAGGAAGCGGTGCCACGCGGCCACCATGCGCCGCCCGAACTCGTCGGCGCCCCATTCGGTGGTGCGCTTCTTGATCTGCGCCGGCGCGAAAAACAGCGTGGCGCGCGGGCCGGTCAGGCTCTTGCCCGCGCCCTTGGATGCGAGCTGCTCCACATGCGTGCCGCCGATCGAGCTGCTGTACTTCAGGTTGGTGAAGCGCTCGTGGATCGCGGTGCGCAGCTCGCCGTTGCCGGCGAAGTCGATGTACACGCAGGGCGTGTCCGCCGCGATGGTGTCGAGCGCGTCGTAGGTCACCACGCGGTCGTAGCAGCCCAGGCTCTGGCAGAACGCCACGTTGGCGGGCGAGGTGAGGCCGACCACCTCGATGCCGTCGCGCTGGTGCAGCTGGAAGGCCGTGCCGTAGGCCGTCTTGCTCGAGGCGCTCGACAGCAGCATGGTGGTGGCGCCGAAGAAGTCGTTGTCGGCCATGAAGTCGTCGATCAGCCACGAGGTGATGAACAGCGGGCGCAGCAGCGCCTGCAGGTCTTCGGTGTCGGTGGTGTACAGCGGGTCGGCGTTGCAGCGGAAGTACTGGTTGTAGACCGCGGGCAGCTCGGCGCGGTGCGCCGCCGCGTCGGTGAAGCGCGAGGGCGAGAGCCGGTCGGGGCTGAGCACCGCGCTCGTGGACATCGGCCAGTAGCCGTAGATCCGTTCGCCCACGGCCACGCCCGGGTGCTGCGACTGCACCACGCTCGCGAAGCCCCACACCGGGATGCTGCCCCAGCCTTCTTCCTCGGAGGGAAAGAACTGCCAGTAGCTCATCGCATCGCCGAAGGCGGCGTAGGTGATGTTGTTGGAGGTGAGCGCAAAGCTGTCGATGCGCACGCGCACCTGGCCGTCGGCCAGCGGCCGGTCGGAGGTGTCGGTGTGCAGGCGCGTGGTGGCCAGCTGGTCTTTGCGGATCAGGAGGTGGGTGGTGCTCATGAGGTCGATCTCCACGGGTGTGTGTTGAAGACGGGGGCTGGACGGGCGAGACGTGCGGCCACATTAGCCAAGCTTGGTGAAAGGCGCTATCTCGGCGTGCGTTTCGGCGTCACCCGTGAGACAGACATGAAAAAAGCGCCCGGGCTTGGGGCCGGGGCGCTTTTTTCCGTGAAACCGTCAGAGCGGAATCAGACGATGGTGAGTTCCACGTCGATGTTGCCGCGCGTCGCGTTCGAGTAGGGGCAGACTTGGTGAGCCGTGTCGACCAGCAGCTTCTTCTGTGCGTCGTCCAGGCCGGGCAGCGAGATCGCCAGTTGCACCGAGATGCCGTAGGCCGCGCCGCCGTTCGTCGGGCCGAGGGAGACCTTCGAGTCGATGGCGACTTCTTCCGGCACCTTGACGCTGATCTTCGGGCCGACGGCCTTCATGGCGCCGATGAAGCAGGCGGCGTAGCCGACCGCGAACAGCTGCTCGGGGTTGGTGCCGGGCTTGCCCGAGCCGGGCGAGCTCAGCTTGACGTCGATGGCGCCATCGCTGGACTTGCCGGCGCCGTCACGGCCGCCGACGGTGTGGGCTTCTGCGGTGTAGAGAACTTTGTCGAGCTTGGTGGTCATGGTGATTTCCTTTGGTCAGGGGAGTGGTGATGAAAGGGCTTCTTCTCACGAAGCCGGGGAGAACTCTGGATGGGTTGTGTGTCAGGCGGCTTTGCGGATGCGGTCGCGCAGGGTCTGGATCTGCTGCGTGAGGGCGATCAGCTCGGGGACGGAGCATTCGGCGGCGGCCATGAGGCACTCGGGGACGTTGGCGGCACGGGACTTGAGCTTGCGGCCTGCGGGGGTGAGCGTGATGTGGACGCGGCGCTCGTCTGCGACGTCGCGGACTCGGGCTACGTAGCCGTTGGCTTCGAGGCGCTTGAGCAGAGGGGTCAGCGTGCCGGAGTCCAGCGAGAGACGCTCGCCGAGGGCGGAGACGGTGGGGCCGTCTTGCTCCCAGAGGGCGAGCATCACGAGGTATTGGGGGTAGGTGAGCTGGAGCTTTTCTAGCAACGGCTTGTAGAGACGGGTCATTGCCAAGGAGGCGGAGTAGACGGCGAAGCAGAGCTGGTTGTCTAGCTTGAGCAGGTCGTCTGTGTTGGGTTTCGTTGGCATGGGTTGAATTGTAGTTCGCAATTGAATTGCGTGCAATGTAGTTGTTTTGGGTGACTTGGGGTGGTGGTCGTTTTGCTTCCCGAGGCCGGGACTCGCCCCGGCAGGCGACCTACTTTTCTTTGCTTCGCCAAAGAAAGTAAGCAAAGAAAGGCGACCCCACTGTCTGCGTCCCCGCGCTTCGCTACGGGCAACCTGCGGTGCTCGCGTTTCGCGGGGTCTCGCAGAACTCGCTTCGCTCAAACAGCTGCGAGCCCTGATCCGCGAAATGCTGCGCTCCTCGGCGCAGCCAGAGGGGCTTTGATACCGGGCGGGCCGTCGCTTCGCTCGGCCCGGGAACTACCAACAGCCGAAGCCTGCGTTTGTGCTCGTGCTCGTGCTCGTGCTCGTGCTCGTGCTCGTGCTCGTGGTGGCTGTGGCCGTGGCCGTGGTGGTGGTGGTGGTGGTGGTGGTGGGCACATCCGCATCTGTATGAACGCACACGCATGCGCTCATGCAAGGACCAACGCCATGACCAATCCCCGCCGCAGCAGGCGCGCAGCGCCTGCTGCGGCCCACTGGCCGAGCGAAGCGATGGCCCGTAGGTATCCAAATCCCTTCTGTATGCGCCGAGGAGCGCAGCGTTTCGCGGATCAGGGCTCGCCCTTGTTTGAGCGAAGCGA
>Ga0160452_100180_pt1 | contig 71827 bp, 64 predicted proteins | sample HID1971I_E6MG_FD_108230 | JGI IMG/M metagenome (GOLD analysis project Ga0160452, IMG submission 108230) | Enriched millipede-associated microbial communities from UW Madison campus, WI, USA - HID1971I_E6 MG | ecosystem: Host-associated > Arthropoda: Insects > Digestive system > Unclassified ...
ATTAGCGTGGGACACGAGGACCTCCGGACTGGTGAAGACGTCAGACATCTCCACTAAGCCCGGAGGTCCTCCCTCCGACAACCGGAACTGGCACCAACCTCGTGGCCGGGTACACCTAGGCGGTGCGCCGGCGCAGGGTCGCGACGCCGAGGACGACGGCGCCGACGATGAACAGCGCGATGGCCCCCACGGCGCCGCGCACGTCGCCCCACTCGCCCCCTGCCGCGAGGGTCTGCATGGCCTCGACGGCGTAGGTGAGCGGGAAGACGCGCGAGAGCCACTCGAGCACCTGCGGCATCTCGTCGCGCGGCATGAGCAGGCCGCAGGTGATGAGCTGCGGGAAGATCACGGCGGGCATCATCTGCACGGCCTGGAACTCGCTGCGCGCCAGCGCGGACGCCGCCAGGCCCAGGCAGCAGCCGAGCACGGCGTCGAGCATGGCGACAGCGATCACCAGCCACAGCGGGCCGAGCACGTCCATGCCGACGGCGAGGGCGAAGCCCACGACCACCAGCGACTGCAGCAGCGCGAGGCCGGCGAAGGCGAGCGCGTAGCCGGCCACGAAGTCGCCCTTGCGCAGCGGCGTCGTCATGAGCCGCTCGAGGGTGCCGGACTGCCGCTCGCGCAGGGTCGCGACGCTCGTCACGAGGAACATCACGATCAGCGGGAACAGCCCGACGAGCATGGGCCCGAACTGGTCGAGCACGGGGGTGCCGTCGAACATCCACGCGATGAGGCCGAGCAGCAGGCACGGCAGCACGAGGATGAGCGCCACGGTGCGGTGGTCGAACCGGAGCTGGGCCAGCACCCGGCTCGCGGTGTCCAGCGTGAGCGTCATCGCGACCCCTCCCCGGTCGTCGGGGCCGAGGCCTGCTGGTCGATCAGGGCGAGGAAGGCGCGCTCGGCGTCGGGCGCGCCGGTGCGCGCGAGGAGCTCCGCGGGCGTGAGGTCGGCGACGAGGGCGCCCTCGCGCAGCAGCAGGAGCCGGTCGCACTGGGTGGCCTCGTCCATGACGTGGCTGGAGACCAGGAGCGTGCGGCCCTCGCCGGCGAGCCGCCGGAACATGGCCCACAGGTCGCGGCGCAGCACCGGGTCGAGGCCGACGGTGGGCTCGTCGAGCACCAGGAGCTCAGGATCGCCGACCAGCGCCGCGGCGAGGGAGACGCGCGACAGCTCGCCCCCGGACAGGGTGCCGACACGCTGCTTCTCGTGCCCGCCCAGGTCGACGGTGGCGACCGCGCGCCGGACGGCGGCCTCCACGCCCGCGCCGGGCAGGCCGGACAGGCGGGCGAAGTAGCGCAGGTTCTGCAGCACCGTGAGGTCGGTGTAGACGGAGGCGGCCTGCGTCACGTAGCCCACGCGGCGGCGCAGCCCGGCCGCCCCGGCGGGCTCGCCCAGCACGGTCATCTCGCCGGCGACCCGCGCCTGGACGCCGACGACGGCGCGCAGCAGCGTCGTCTTGCCCGAGCCGGAGGGACCGAGCAGGCCGACCACCTGGCCGGCCGGCACGGACACGTCCATCCCGTCGATGATCGCCCTGCCGCCGCGCTCGACCCGCAGGCCGCGCGCCCGGACGGCGTCGTCGTTATTCACCATGTGAAGAATTCTGCTCCCGCCGGGACGGGAGCGCAATGCCCGGAGCCGTCCGACCTCGGCGCGTCAGTCGTCCCCAGGGAGCTCCCCGGTGAGATAGCGCTGCACCGTCGGCCCGACCAGCGTCGCGACCCGGGCGGGCGACGACGACGCCAGAGGCTCGATCGGCACCAGGTAGCGCGTCATCAGGAGCCCGGCCATCTGCGACGCGACCAGCGCCGTGCGCAGCCGCGCGTCCGTGACGTCCAGCCGCTGCACGAGGGGGCCGAGGAGCTCGGCCCCGAGGAACTGCGGCAGCAGCGCCCGCAGCCCGGGGTCGGACATCACCGCCGGGATGACCAGCCGCACGGTGTCGCCGTAGTCCGCGTCCCACACGTCGACGACGGAGCGCACCAGGCGCTCCCCCAGGGTCCCGACGGGCCCGCCCTCGGCCGCCGCGCGCACGATCGCCGCGGGGTCGACGTCGGCCAGGCCGAGGGAGGCGGTGAACAGGTGCGTCTTGTCGCCGAACCAGTGCCGCACGGTGCCGGGGTCGACGCCCGCGCGCCGCGCGACGGAGCGCACCGACGCCGCCTCGTACCCCCGCTCGCGGAACTCCTCGCGGGCGGCGGCCAGCACCGGCTCGCGGGTGTCCTGACCCGCGGGCCGGCGACCTCGGCGCGCCTCGCCCGTCACGACCCGGCTCCGTCAGCCGTGCTCGGCCGCGAGCTCGCGCGACCGGTCCCGCGCCGCCTCGAGCGCGTCGAGGAACGCGGCCCGCACGCCGCCGTCGTCCAGCTTGCGCAGCGCCGCGACAGTGGTGCCGCCGGGCGAGGAGACCTTCTCCCGCAGCAGCACGGGGTGCTCCCCCGTCTCGTCGAGCAGCTTCGCCGAGCCGAGCACGGTCTCCACGGCGAGGCGGCGTGCGACGTCGCGCGTGAGCCCGAGCAGCACTCCGGCCTCCGCCATCGCGTCGACCACGTAGAACACGTAGGCCGGACCCGAGCCGGCGAGCGCCCCGAACGCGTCGATGTCCTTCTCCGCGACGCGGAACACGTGCCCCGAGCCGGACAGCACCTGCTCCACCAGCGCCACGTCGTCCTCGCGGGCCGCCGACCCGCCCACGACGGCGGTGACGCCCGCACCCACCAGCGCGGGGGTGTTCGGCATCGCGCGCACCACGGGCGTGCCGGCGGGCAGGCGCTGCTCGAAGAACGACAGCGGCAGCCCGGCGGCCACGCTCACGACGACGGCGCCCGGCTCGAGGGAGTCGGCCACGCGGTCGAGCATCGCGCCCACGTCCTTCGGCTTCACGCCGACGACCACGACGTGCGCGCCGGCCACGGCGGCGACGTTGTCCGTCGTCGCACGCACTCCGAACCGCTCGGTCAGGTGCGCGCCGCGCTCGGCGCGACGGGAGGTGGCCACCACGTCCTCGGGGGCGACGCCGGCGGCCAGAGCACCCGCCAGCACCGCCTCGCCCATGTTGCCCGTCCCGAGGAACGCCATCGTCACGCCGCTCACCCGGGCACCGGCCTGCTCGTCATTCTGCTCGCTCACGGGGACCACGGTACGTCGCCGCAAGGCGGCCCGAGCTACAGCGGGTACGCGGAGTAGAAGTCCTCGACGAGGTCCGCCGGGCCGGTCGCCTGCAGCACCGCGGTGCCGTTGCGCCACGTGACGACGGCGGTGCCCTCGGTGGAGCCGGGCGTCACGACGTACGCGCCGGTGGCCTTGCCGTCCACCGCGACCTCGCCCTCGCCGGTCGGCTCGCCCGCCGCCGTGACGAGCGCCTCGTACGCGGCGGTCGCGGCGTCGTCGTCCTCCCACTGGCCGGCGTGCACCTGCACGGAGGCGGCGCCCTCGCCGTCGCCGTCCGCGTAGGTGAGCTGCCACGACTCGACGGCGTCCGCGTCCTTCTCCCACGTCTCGTCCTCGGTGGCCTCGCGCAGCGCGAGCGCCAGCACCGTGTCGGGCTGGGCCTGGAGGAAGGCCGTCTGGGCCTCCGGCCGGCCGCTCGGCGAGATCGTCGGCGTCGGCACCGGCGCCGTCACCGTGGCCTGCGGCTCCGGCTCGTCGCGCGCGAAGCCGGGCCACGCGAACGCCGTCAGCAGCACCACCAGCAGCACCAGCGCGCCCGCGGCCGACGCCACCACGATCCGACGGCGTCGGAACACCTCGGGCGACGGGCGACCGTTCCCGCCCGTGCGTGCCTGGCTCACGATGTCCTCCTGCGGGGTCGGCGTCGGTGCACCCCGCAGCCTAGGGCGCGCCGCCCGGGTTCGATCGCGTCCCGCGGCCGCGTGTCGACCTGCCCGGCGGCCGTCGGCCGGGGTCAGCGCAGGACGAGCTCCACCTCCGGGTGGCGGGCGAAGACCTCGAGGACCAGCTCGGCGTAGGTCTTGCCGCGGCCCTCCTCGAGGTCCGCGAGCCGCCGGCGGCAGAGCGCGCTGTCGCACCGGGGGTCGGCGACCTTCGCGAGGTAGTGCTCGCGCGTGGCCGCGAACCCGAGGGCGTCACGGGAGCGCTCGAAGTCGTGCCAGACCACGGTGACCGGGGCGCCGAACCCGTGCAGCAGGTCCTCCAGGGCGTCGAGGCTCGGGGCGAGCCGCCGGTCCTCACCCGCCATGAGCACGCGGTCCAGCTCGGCGTGGAACGTGGCGATCGAGTCGACCCGGGCGCCGTCGAGACGGAACGTGCGACGGTCGCCGTCGCCCGCGGCGACGTCGTCGTACTCGGTCAGCTCGGTGCGCCAGTACTCGGCACCGTCGCGGGTGCGGCGCACGAGCCCGAGGTCGACCATCGCGCGGCGCACCCCGACCGGGTCGTCCGCGAGCGCCGCCAGCCGCTCGGTGAGCTCGCGCTCCCCCACCGGCTCGAGCAGGTCGGGCAGCACGGCGTGCGCGAGCCAGCGCGCCACGGCCCGCCGGTGCTCCCACCGCCGGGGCATCACGACCAGACGCCCGTCGTGCAGGAACCGGGTGACGTCGGGGTTCACGGGGGTCACGCCGTCATCATCCCGCGCGGCGCTCCGGGCGCGGGGCCGCTGTCGGTACCGACCTCTAGCGTCTGACGACGTGAGCACCACGACGTCGTCCCGCACCCGCGCCAAGCAGTCGCGCCCCGGCTACCGCTGCACGGAGTGCGGGTGGACCACCCCCAAGTGGGTGGGGCGGTGCGGCGAGTGCCAGGAGTGGGGCACGGTCACCGACGAGGGCCCCGCGTCGACGGGGCCGCGCACGGTGGCCGTGAGCCCGGGCCGGACGCCGGCACGGCCGATCTCGGACATCGACGTCGCCGCCGCGCAGGCCGCGCCCACGCGGGTGGACGAGCTGGACCGCGTGCTGGGCGGCGGGCTCGTGCCCGGCGCGGTCGTGCTGCTGGCCGGCGAGCCTGGCGTCGGCAAGTCGACGCTGCTGCTCGACGTCGCGGCCACGTACGCACGCGGCGCCGACGGCCGCGACGCCCGCACCGTGCTCTACGTGACGGGCGAGGAGTCCGCCGGGCAGGTGCGCCTGCGGGCCGAGCGCGTGGGCGCGCTCGCGCCGAGCCTGCTGCTCGCCGCCGAGACCGACCTCGGCACCGTGCTCGGCCACGTCGAGGCCAACGAGCCCGACCTGCTGGTCGTGGACTCCGTGCAGACCATCGCCTCCGCCGAGGTGGACGGCGCCCCCGGCGGCGTCAGCCAGGTGCGCGAGGTCGCGGCGGCGCTCATCGCCGTGGCCAAGTCGCGGCAGGTGCCCGTGCTGCTGGTCGGGCACGTCACCAAGGACGGCACGGTGGCCGGGCCACGCACGCTGGAGCACCTGGTGGACGTCGTCTGCCAGTTCGAGGGCGACCGGCACTCGCGGCTGCGCATGGTGCGCGCCGTGAAGAACCGGTACGGCCCCACGGACGAGGTCGGCTGCTTCGAGCTGTCCGAGTCGGGCATCGTCGGGCTCAGCGACCCGAGCGGGCTGTTCCTGTCCCACCTGGGCGCGGGCGTGCCGGGCACCTGCGTCACGGTGACGCTCGAGGGCCGCCGCCCCCTGGCCCTGGAGCTCCAGTCGCTCGTCGCCCCGTCGCCGCTCGCCAACCCGCGCCGCACCACCAGCGGCGTGGAGTCGTCCCGGCTGGCGATGATCCTCGCCGTGCTGCACCGCCACGCCGGCCTGCGGCTGGCCGACCAGGACGTGTACGTCTCCACCATCGGCGGCGCCCGCGTCACCGAGCCCGCCGCCGACCTGGCCACGTCCCTCGCGATCGTCTCGGCCCGCACGGGCGAGCCGCTGCCCACCGGCACGGTCGCGCTCGGCGAGGTCGGCCTTGCCGGCGACATCCGGCCCGTCACCGGGCTGGACCGACGCGTCGGCGAGGCCGCGCGCCTCGGCTTCGTGCGCGCCGTCGTGCCCGCCGGGGCCGCCGTCAAGGCACCCCCCGGCATGCAGCTCCTGGAGGCCCGGCACCTCGCCGAGGCGGTCGAGCTCGCCGGTGTCGGGGTCCGATCGGCGGATCGCCGGGGCGAGTGACCCCCCACGTCGTAGGATTCCCCCGTGGCTCCCTCCTCCGTGCACTCCGATGCCCTGCTCCGGGAGACGCTTGCCGCGGTCGCCCCCGGCACCGAGCTGCGCGACGGGCTGGAGCGCATCCTGCGCGGCCGCACGGGCGCGCTCATCGTGCTCGGCCTCGACAAGACGGTCGAGCAGATGTGCTCCGGCGGCTTCGAGCTGGACGTCCAGTTCTCCGCCACCCGGCTGCGTGAGCTGTCGAAGATGGACGGCGCGTGCGTGCTCGACCACGACGCCACCCGCATCCGGCGCGCCGCCGTGCAGCTGCTGCCCGACCCGTCGATCGAGACCAGCGAGTCCGGCACCCGGCACCGCACCGCGGAGCGGGTCGCCAAGCAGTCCGGGCTCCCGGTGATCTCCGTCAGCCAGTCCATGCGGATCATCGCCATCTACGTCGGGTCGCACCGGCACGTCCTCGAGGACCCGGACACCATCCTGGGGCGCGCCAACCAGGCGCTCGCCACCCTCGAGCGGTACCGCTCCCGCCTCGACGAGGTGTCGGGCACCCTGTCCGCGCTGGAGATCGAGGACCTCGTCACCGTGCGCGACGTGTGCTCGGTCGTCCAGCGCCTGGAGATGGTGCGCCGCATCTCCGAGGAGATCGACGGCTACGTCGTCGAGCTCGGCGCCGACGGTCGCCTCCTCGCCCTGCAGCTCGACGAGCTGATCGGCGGCATCGGGGCCGACCGCGACTTCGTGGTCCGCGACTACGTCGAGCTCGAGCGCAGCGGGCGGTCCCTCACCGGCGTGCACGCCGACCTCGCGGCCCTCGACTCCGCGCAGCTGCTCGACCTCGGCCACATCGGCCGGGTGCTGGAGCTGCCCGGCGGCGGCGTCGCCCTCGACGCCGCGGTCGCCCCGCACGGCTACCGGCTGCTGGCCAAGGTGCCGCGCCTGCCCGCCGCCATCATCGAGCGGCTGGTGGGGCACTTCGGCGGGCTGCAGAAGCTCCTCGCCGCGAGCGTGGACGACCTCATGACCGTGGACGGCGTCGGGGAGCAGCGCGCCCGCGCCGTGCGCGAGGGCCTGTCCCGCCTCGCCGAGTCCAGCATCCTGGAACGCTACGTCTGAACCGGCCGCGACGTCGCAGCCGCGTGCCGCCTGACCGGGGTCAGTCCCGGAGGGCGAGCCGCCACGCGACCTCCCGGCCGAGCTGACCGGAGCCGCGGAACAGCCGCACCTGCTGGGCGTCCGGCAGCGCGGCGGCGAGCTCGGCCGTCGTCGCCGGCGCGAAGCCCAGCCGCCGCCAGAACGGGCCGGACCGCCGCGAGAACAGCCAGGCCGTGACGGCACCTGCCTCCCGCGCCCGGTCGACCGCGAAGACCGCGGCCCCGAGCCCGGCGCCGCGGCCGCGCAGGTCCGGCCGCACCGCGGTGCTGCGGATCAAGGCGTGCCTGCCGTCGGCGCTGAGCTCGTACCCCGCGCTGGCCGCGATCCCTGCGTCGTCCCGGCGCACCCACAGCCGCACCGCCGGCGCGTCGAGGCCCGCCACGGTGAGGTCCGCCCGCCGCAGGAACTCCGTGAGGTCCGCGACGTCGTCAGGGAGCACGGGTTCGAGCACGCGGGCACGGTAGCCGCGACCCTCGTCGCGGGGCGGGTCCGTCCGGGGTTCGGTCCGACCGGACGGGGACGACGGTCAGCCGTCCTCGTCGGCGCCCTGCTCGTCCGTCTGCTCGTCCTCCTGGCCGTTCCGCGCCTTGTCCCCGGACGCGTCGCCGGCGGCCTCGCGGTCCGCGGCGCCCGTGGCCCGCGTGCCGCCGTGCCGCGCGGCGTCGGACTTCTCGGTCCCGGTCTTCCCGCCGCCCGACGCGGCGTCGTCGGCCTTCCCGCCGCCCGACGCGGCGTCGCCGGCCCCGGCCTTCGCTCCGGCGCCGTCCTCGTCCGGCGCGGTCGACGTCGCCTTCTCGGCGACGGTGAAGGTCACGGGCTCGCTGCGGGCTCCGGGCACGTCGGCGAGCGTCGCGGTGGCCTGGTAGGTGCCGGCCGCGACCGCGGGCTGCTTCGTCGGGCAGCCCTTCGCCGACTGCACCGCCTTCCAGTGCACCTCACCGGCATCCACACCGTCGGGCCCCAGCAGCAGCATCGTCGACCCGTCGGAGCAGTCCGCGGACGACCAGACCCGCTCCTTGCCCGACTCGTCGGTGATCGTCACCGCGCGGCTGGCCGCGGCGCCGTCGAAGAGGCACGGCACGCGGCCCACGTTGGTCACGCGCACCATGAACGACATCGGCGAGCCCGCCGTCACGACGTTCGCGCTCGACGAGAGCCGCAGCTCCACGTTCTCCGGGCGGCACGCGGTCGCCGGGCCGCCGGCGTCCAGCGGGTCGGGGGCGGCCACCTTGTCGGCCGGGAGGCTCTCGGGACCGGCCAGCAGGCTGCGCGCGCCGTCGACGACGCGACCCATCCCGTAGCCGCCGGCCACGCCCACCGCGCACAGCAGCACCACGACCAGCAGCGACACGATCAGCGAGCGACGCCCGCGGCGCGGGGCGACCGTCCGGGTCCGGCCCGGCCGGGCGCTGGTCCGGCGGCCCGACGTCGATCGCGCGCCCGCGCGCGAGGACCCGGGCGCGACGAGCTGCGACGTCGTGACGACGCGCCGGTCCCGGCCGCCACCCGACGAGCGCGTCGACGCCGACCGCGCGGACGTCGACCTCGTGCTCGACGTCCGGCCGCTGCCCGACCGTGTGCTCGTCGACCTCGTGCTCGTGGCCGAGCCCTTCGACGCGCCCTTGGTCGTGCCCTTGGTCGTGCCCTTCGACGTGCTCTTCGAGGCGCCCTTCGGCGCGGCCTTCGACGTGCCCGCCGAGGAGCCGCGCGACGACGTCGAGGACCGCCCCGACCCGCTCGCGGGCCGCTTGCCCGACGCCGCGGCCCGGGGCGCGCCGCCCGAGCGCCCGGACGCGCCCGAACCTCCGGCCCGGCCCCCGCCGGAGCGCGCACCGGAGCCGCGCGAGGTGCCGGCACCTCGACGCCCGTCGTCCGCACGTGCCACGGGCCATCCCTCCGTCTCGATCGGTGCCGCGGCGCCACCGTACGACGCGCACGTTCTCCGGCCGGGGAGCCGCGCCGCCGCCTCGCCAACCCCCCTCGACCAGGCGGCGCAGGCCGTGGGCGAGAATGGCGACCGTGCCGCTCCTCGCCCCCGCCCCGCAGACCACGGCCCCGTCGTCCGGCCGGGACGCGCTGGTCGCGCGCACGGTGGCCTGGTTCGACGACGCGGCCCGCGACCTGCCCTGGCGGCGCCCGGACCGCACGCCGTGGGGCGTGCTCGTCAGCGAGGTGATGCTGCAGCAGACGCCGGTCGTGCGCGTCGAGCCGGTGTGGCGGGCGTGGCTGGAGCGCTGGCCGACGCCGGCCGACCTCGCGGCCGCCCCTACCGCCGACGTGCTGCGCGCCTGGGACCGGCTCGGCTACCCGCGCCGGGCGCTGCGACTTCACCAGTGCGCCGCGGCGATCGTCGAGCGGCACGACGGCGCCGTCCCCGACGACGAGGACGCGCTGCGCGCCCTGCCCGGCATCGGCGAGTACACCGCGGCCGCCGTGCGGGCGTTCGCGTTCGGCCGCCGCTCCGTCGTCGTCGACACCAACGTGCGCCGCGTGCTCGCCCGCACGCTGGGCGGCACCGCCCTGGGCGCGCCCTCCCCCACGGCCGCGGAGCGGGGGCTCGCCGCCGGCGTCGTGCCCGCCGACGACGCGACCGCCGCGCGGTGGGCCGCCGCGTCGATGGAGCTCGGCGCGGTCGTGTGCACCGCCCGGGCCCCGCGCTGCGGCGCCTGCCCCGTGGCCGACCTGTGCGCGTGGCGCGCCGCCGGGCACCCGCCCGACGCGCACGCGCACCGTCGCCGCACCCAGTCCTGGCACGGCACGGACCGCCAGGTGCGGGGTCGCGTCATGGCGGCGCTGCGCGCCGCGCACGACCCGCTGCCCCGCGCGCTGCTCGCCGACTCGGGCCCGGACGGAGCCCAGGTGGACCGCTGCCTGGCGGGTCTGGTCGAGGACGGCCTCGTCGAGCAGGACGACGCCGGCCGCTACCACCTGCCGGCATGACCAGGAACGTGCTCAGAGCTCGAGGAGCATCCGGGTGTTGCCGAGGGTGTTGGGCTTGACCCGCGCGAGGTCGAGGAACTCCGCGACGCCGTCGTCGTGGGAGCGCAGCAGCTCGGTGTAGACGTCGGGGGTCACGGGGGTGCCGTCGATCTCGCGGAACCCGTGCGTGCGGAAGAACCCGACCTCGAACGTGAGGCAGAAGACCCGCCGCAGCCCGAGCTCGCGGGCGCGGCCCACCAGGCCCTCGACGATCGCGTGCCCCACGCCGCGGCCGCGCCACGTCGGGTCGGCGGCGAGGGTGCGCACCTCGGCGAGGTCGTCCCACATGACGTGCAGGGCGCCGCACCCGATCACGTCGCCGTCGGCGTCGGCCGCCACCAGGAACTCCTGCACGGCCTCGTAGTACCCGACCATCTCCTTGGCCAGCAGGATCCGCCGCTCGGCGTACGGCTCCACCAGCCGGCGCACGGCCCGCATGTCGGCCGGCAGCGCGGGTCGGACGGCGTACGACGCGCCGTGGTCGTGAGGAGGGTCCGGGAGCACGCCGTCACTCTACGGTCGCGCCCCGGCCCGGGCGCGGGCGCCCGGTGCACGGACGTTCACGGCTCCTCCACGAGCGCGGCGGCCGTGGCCTCGTCGATGACCAGGTCGGTGACGACCCCGGCCGCGAGCGCCGCCCGCAGGGGTGCCACCTTGTTGTCGCCCGCGACGGCGCACAGCCGCCGCGGGATCCGTCGCAGCTCGGCGGGCGACGGCCCGGTGGCGCGCGCGTTGAGCGGGATGTCGCGGTAGGTGCCGTCGGAGCGGACGAAGACGGTGCACACGTCGCCCACCACGCCCTCGGCGTCGAGGACGGCGACGTCGTCGGGGTCCAGGTAGCCGGCCGAGTACACGTGCGAGGGCACGCCGCCCGTGAGGGCGCCCACGGAGAACAGGGCGATGTCGGCGCGCCCCTGGACGTCGAGCACGCGTCGGACGGAGCGCTCGCGCCACATCGCGGCCTTGGTCTCGGCGAAGTCGAAGAACGCGGGCACCGGGAAGTAGTGGACGGAGGCGTCGAAGGCCGTCCCGAAGCCCGAGATGAGGTCGCCGGCGTAGCTCATGCCCGACGTGCGCGTGTTGGCGGCACCGTTGAGCTGCACGACGGCGGCGCCGCGGGTCGGCTTGTGCGGCAGGTGCTCGGTGATCGCGGCGAGGGTGGTGCCCCACGCGACGCCCAGCACCATGTCGGAGTCGAACCAGCGCGCCAGGAGGCGGGCGGTGGTGATGGACACCTGCTGCAGGCGGTCGTCGTCGGTGGCGGAGTCCGAGACGGGCACGACGTAGGCGTCGATGCCGTGCCGCTCGGCGATCTCCTGACCGAGGCCGGGGGCGCGGGAGGGGCCCGGGCGCAGCGTGATCTCGACGACCCCCGTGTCGCGCGCCCGTTTGATCAGCCGCGACACGGTGGAGCGGGACGTGCGCAGGTGCCGCGCGATCGTCTCCATCTTCATGTCCTGCAGGTAGTACATCGTCGCGGCCATGACGACGTCGCGCTCTCGGTAGCCCGCCATGTAGTTCGGCATGTCTCCAGGATCTCACCCTGCACGTTCGTGCACCCAGGTTGCGCGGACGTGCCACCGGTGCTGATCTGGGAGCGTCTTCGCCGATCGGAAGGAATCACGATGGCCTCCACCCGGCTCACCGCCGAGTCACGCGCCCAGGCGCTCGCCGCGATGAAGGACTCGCACTCGCCGAGCGGCGAGCTCGACGTCCTGGTCATCGGCGGCGGCGTGACGGGTGCCGGCATCGCGCTCGACTCCGCCACCCGCGGGCTGTCGACGGCGATCGTCGAGGCGCAGGACTGGGCGTCGGGCACGTCCAGCCGCAGCAGCAAGCTGGTGCACGGCGGGCTGCGCTACCTGCAGATGCTCGACTTCCACCTGGTCAAGGAGGCGTTGACCGAGCGCGACCTGCTGCTCAAGGAGATCGCCCCGCACCTGGTCAAGCCCGTGCCGTTCCTGTACCCGCTGGAGCACCGGCTGTGGGAGCGCGCCTACGTCGGCGCCGGCATCGCGCTCTACGACACCCTCGCCTCGCTCGCCCCGGGACGGCGCGCCATGCCGCTGCACCGCCACCTGAGCCGGCGGCGGATGGAGAGCAAGTTCCCCGACCTCGCGCACGACGCCGCGATCGGCGCCGTGCAGTACTGGGACGCGTCCGTCGACGACGCCCGCCTCGTGTCCACGCTGGTGCGCACGGCCGTGAGCTACGGCGCCCATGCGGCGTCCCGCACCCAGGTCGTGGCGCTCACCAAGGGCGCCACCGGCGCGGTGAACGGCGCCGTCCTCGCCGACCTCGAGAGCGGCGAGGAGTTCACCGTCCGCGCCCGGCACGTCATCAACGCGACCGGCGTGTGGACGGAGGACACGGAGGCGCTGGCCGGCGACTCGGGCGGCCTGCGGGTGCTGGCCTCCAAGGGCGTGCACATCGTGGTGCCCCGCGAGCGCATCAAGGGCACCGTCGGCCTGATCCTGCAGACGGAGAAGTCCGTGCTGTTCGTCATCCCGTGGTCGCGGTACTGGGTGGTGGGCACCACCGACACCCCGTGGACCCAGGACCCGAGGCACCCCGTCGCCACCGCGCAGGACATCGACTACGTGCTGGACCACGCCAACGCCGTGCTGGCGCACCCGCTGTCCCGCGACGACATCATCGGCACCTACGCCGGCCTGCGGCCGCTGCTGCAGCCCGGCACCAAGGAGGGCACCAGCTCGGCCAAGGTGTCGCGCGAGCACACCGTCGCGAGCCCGGTGCCCGGCCTCACCGTCATCGCGGGCGGCAAGCTCACCACCTACCGCGTGATGGCGAAGGACGCCGTGGACTTCGCCATCGGCCAGCGCGCCGCCGCGCTGCCGTCCATCACCCACCAGATCCCGCTGCTCGGCGCCGTCGGGCTGCAGGCCACGCGGCGCCTCGCCCGCACCTGGGCGGCGCGGTACGGGTGGAAGCCGCCGATGGTCGACCACCTGCTGCACCGCTACGGGTCGTCGCTGCGCCAGCTCGTCGACCTGTGCGAGCAGGACCCGTCGCTCGCCCGGCCGCTGGAGCACGCGCCCGCCTACCTGCGCGCCGAGATCCACTTCGGCGTCAGCCACGAGGGCGCGCTGCACCTCGAGGACCTGCTGCTGCACCGCACCCGCCTCGTCTACGAGGTCGCGGACCGGGGCCTCGCCGCCCTGCCCGAGATCGCCGACATCGCGGCGCCGCTGCTCGGCTGGGACGACGCCGCCAAGCAGGCCGAGGTCGACGCCTACACCGCACGCGCCCGGTCCGAGGACGCGGCGGAGAACGAGCCCGACGACGCCAGCGCGGAGGCCGTACGCCTGCGCGTGCCGGACGTCGCCGCCATGCAGCCCCTGCGGGGCTGACCGACCCGGCACCCTGGCCGGGACTCCCGCAGGGCATCGCCCGTCGCGGGCTCTCTCCGACACCGGAGAGGACAACGTGGTCCCTCAAGAGAAAGAGATCCGACGATGGACTCATTGATCATGCAGGCGTTCTGGTCCGAGATCCTCGGGACCGCGACGCTGATCCTGCTGGGCGCCGGCGTCGTCGCCAACGTGGTGCTCCCGAGAACCAAGGGCTTCAACGGCGGCTGGCTGCTCATCAACTTCGGGTGGGGCCTCGCGGTCTTCGCGGGCGTCTTCGTCGCCTTCAAGTCCGGCGCGCACCTCAACCCGGCGGTGACGATCGGCCTCTACACGGCAGACCTGCCGTTCGCCACGCTCACCGGCCCGGAGGGGCGGGTCACCGCCACGATCGAGCCGACCGTGAGCAACATGTTCATCTACTTCGGCGCGGAGATGATCGGCGCGATCATCGGCGCCGCGGTCGCGTTCCTCGTCTACAAGAAGCACTTCGACGAGGAGGCGCCGGGGGCCACCAAGCTCGCGGTGTTCTCCACAGGTCCGGAGCTGCGCTCCTACGGCTGGAACTTCGTCACCGAGGTCGTCGGGACCTTCGTGCTGGTGTTCTTCGTCGTCGTCTCCGGCAAGACGCCGTCCGGCCTGGGGCCGCTCGCCGTCGCCCTCATCGTGGTGGGCATCGGCGCCTCCCTCGGTGGTCCGACGGGGTACGCCATCAACCCGGCCCGCGACCTCGGCCCGCGCATCGTGCACGCCTTGCTGCCCATCAAGGGCAAGGGCTCGAGCGACTGGGCCTACTCCTGGGTGCCGGTGGCGGGCCCGCTGGTCGGCGGCGTGCTCGCCGGCCTCCTCGGCGCCGCCTACTCCTGACCCGACCCGCCGGCCGGGCCCACGGGCCCGGCCGGCACCCCACCTCCCACACCGACGTGAAGGGCATCCCCCATGGCTGACTACGTCCTCGCCATCGACCAGGGCACGACGAGCTCGCGTGCCATCGTCTTCGACCACTCCGGCCGGATCGTCTCCACCGGCCAGCTCGAGCACGAGCAGATCTTCCCCAAGGCGGGCTGGGTCGAGCACAACGCCGAGCAGATCTGGAGCAACGTCCGCGAGGTCGTCGGGCTCGCGCTCACCCGCGGCAACCTGGCGCACACCGACCTCGCCGCGATCGGCATCACCAACCAGCGCGAGACCGCCGTCGTCTGGGACAAGAACACCGGCAAGCCGGTGTACAACGCGATCGTGTGGCAGGACACCCGCACGCAGGCGATCGTCGACGAGCTGGGCGGCGACGAGGGCCCCGAGAAGTACAAGGCGGTCGTCGGCCTGCCGCTGGCGACGTACTTCTCCGGCCCCAAGGTGAAGTGGATCCTCGACAACGTCGACGGCGCGCGCGAGGCCGCCGAGCGCGGGGACCTGCTGTTCGGCAACACCGACACGTGGGTGCTGTGGAACATGACGGGCGGGCCCGACGGCGGCGTGCACGTCACCGACGTCACCAACGCGTCCCGCACCATGCTCATGGACCTCGACACCCTCAGCTGGCGCGAGGACATCGCCGCGGACATGGGCATCCCGCTGTCGATGCTGCCCGAGATCCGCTCCTCCTCCGAGGTGTACGGCACGGGCCGGCCGCGGGGGCTCGTCCCCGGCGTGCCGATCGCGGGCATCCTCGGCGACCAGCAGGCCGCGACGTTCGGCCAGGCGTGCTTCGAGGTCGGCACCGCGAAGAACACCTACGGCACCGGTAACTTCATGCTCCTCAACACGGGCACGGAGAAGGTGCCGAGCAAGAACGGCCTGCTCACCACCGTCTGCTACAAGATCGGCGACGCCCCCCAGGTGTACGCCCTCGAGGGCTCCATCGCCGTGACGGGCTCCCTCATCCAGTGGCTGCGGGACAACCTCGGCATGTTCGAGGACGCCCCCGACGTCGAGTGGCTGGCCCGCAAGGTCGACGACAACGGCGGCGCGTACTTCGTGCCGGCGTTCTCCGGGCTCTTCGCGCCCTACTGGCGGCCCGACGCCCGCGGCGCCCTCGTGGGCCTCACGCGGTACGTCAACCGCAACCACATCGCACGGGCGGCGCTGGAGGCCGTGGCCTTCCAGACCCGCGAGGTCGTCGACGCGATGCGGCTCGACTCCGGCGTGCAGCTCACCGAGCTCAAGGTCGACGGCGGCATGGTCCAGAACGAGCTGCTGATGCAGTTCCAGGCCGACCAGCTCGGCGTCGACGTCGTGCGGCCCAAGGTCGCCGAGACGACGGCGCTCGGCGCCGCCTACGCCGCCGGCATCGCCGTCGGCTTCTGGAAGGGCGAGGGGGACGTCACCGCGAACTGGGCGGAGGACAAGCGCTGGTCGCCGGTCGTGGCCGAGGACGAGCGCGAGCGCCTCTACCGGTCCTGGAAGAAGGCCGTGACCAAGACCTTCGACTGGGTGGATGCTGACGTGCAGTAGCTCGACCTTCGGTCCGCTGAGGGGACGGCATCGTGTCGTCCGGTCGCGTTCACGGGCGCCAGGGCGCCCTCCACTTCGGGAACGTCGACGACCGGACGACACGATGCCGTCCCCTCAGCTCTGCGTCCGGCTCACTGCACAGGGTGTGGTGGGGCTGCTCGCTGATGCCGTGCTCCGCGCGCGAGGTCGTTCGTGGCGCTAGCGTGTGCGCTCGTGGATCGGGACGAGGCGCGGATCCGGCTGGCCGAGGCTCTCTGCCTGTTCCGCGACGAGGTACGGCCGTCGACCCGTGAACGCCTGGTCGAGGCTGCGGTCGACGGCCTGGTCGCAGGCCTCGACTCGCCCGCGCTGGCAGAGCTCGCCGGGCTGTCTCCCGACGACGCGCTCTGGGTGCTCCGGCAGACCGCGGACACCGCGGCGGACGAACTCCGCCTCCACGTCCCGGCTGCGGACCGGATCGGGGCGGTGAAGATCCGGCGCAAGCTGCTCGATCTGATCGACCGCCACGTCGTCGAGGTGGCACGGGAGTACCTCGCAGACCAGACCAACGACCCGTGGGTGGCGGGTCACACGCTCTCGTCCTAGTTCGCGCGCTTCGCTCCGCGCCCTGTGCCGGGCCTGGTGGCCGTCTCCGCGTCACCACTTCTGTCGCCCGCGTGTCCGACCAGGAATGTCCGCGCCACGGCGAGGAGGAGGTCGCGCTCACCCTCGACCGTGAAGGCGTCGTCCGTCGCGACGCGCTCGAGGAAGCCGCCGGACAGCAGCGCGAGCCACGACGCGATGCGGGCGGCGGGCAGGTCGCCGCGCACCTCCCCCGTGGCCTGGCCGCGCTCGATCCAGGGGACGAGCAGGTCGCGCTGCGCCCGGTCGTCGGCCTCGAGGGCCGTCGCGACGGCGGGCACGTGCATGACGCCCGCGACGGCGCGCACGAACCCGGGGATGCGCGGGTCGGCGGCGTCGTCGGCCCAGCCCGCGAGGAGATCCAGCAGGACGCCGAGGGGGTCGGCGCGCCCCGCGAGCGCGGCCGCCTTCTCGACGGTCTCGGCGGTGCCGAGCTCGAGGATCGCGAGCACCAGCTCCGTCTTGGTCGCGAAGTAGTGGAAGAACGTGCCCGAGCCGATGCCGGCCCGCCGGCAGATCGCGGCCGTCGTCGCCCCCTCGTACCCGCGCTCGGCGAGCACCGTCAGCCCGGCGTCGAGGATCTGCAGGCGGCGCGCCTCGTGGCGCGCGGGGTCAACGGTGCGTGCCACGGTCGTCGGCCGCGACGGCGAAGCGCCGCACCTGGAGCCGGTCGTCGCGGCGCCGCGCCGCGACGCCCAGCGCGGCGAGCTCGGCGTCCACCTCCGCCACCGCGTCCGCGTCCTTGCGCTCGGCGAGCCGGCGCCGCAGCAGCGCGTGCTCGGCGGGCGTGAACCCGGGCCGGCCCTCCATCCAGCGCTCGTACTCGTCCTCGTAGGGGTCGGCGTCGCGCCAGGGCCACCCGTGCGCCTCGAAGGCGCCCCGGACGGCGGCCTGGCGCAGCGTGTCGGCGTCCAGGCGCGCCCGGGGCACCCCGCGGGCCCCGAGCAGCACGAGGAAGCGGCCGTCGCGGAAGAGGTCCGTGACGTCGCGGCGCTCGACCCAGCCCTCGCGGTCGTCCGTGCGGTGCTCCAGATGGTCGTCGGCGACGGTCAGGCGCAGCGCCTCCCCGATCGTCGTCAGCGCCAGGACCACCCCGCCGACCAGGCCGAGCCCGCCCAGGACCGGGACCGACCAGGCGAGCGGCAGGCCCGCGAGCAGCTCGACCGGGCCGAGGCTCGGGAGCGGGCTCGAGGCGAGCAGGCCCTGCACGACCCGGGCGAGCGGGGGCAGGGCGAAGCCCAGCCCGACTCCGAGCGCGAGCGTGGCGAGGCCCACGACGACGGGGACGGACGCGGGCTGGCGCACCTCGGTGGTCTGCTCGACGGTCTGCACCCCGCAATTATTGGAGCAGACACTCCAACAATGCAATCCGGCCTACGCTGAGCCCGTGAGCACCACGGGCACCACCGCGTACACGATCCCCGGCGTCCACGTCACCGACCGCACCCTCACGGTGCCGCTGGACTGGTCGCGCCCCGACGACGGGCGCTCGATCTCCCTCTTCGTGCGCGAGCTCGTGGACCCCACGAAGCGCGCCGACGACCTGCCGCTGCTGGTCTTCCTGCAGGGCGGGCCCGGTGGCAAGGGGCCGCGCCCCACCGGCCCCGACGGCTGGGTGGGCGAGGCGATCAAGCGGTTCCGCGTGGTGCTGCTCGACCAGCGCGGCACCGGGCGCTCGACGGCGGTCCGCGCGGGCGCGCTGACCGCGCTCGGCTCCGCCGACGCCCAGGCCGAGCACCTCACGCACTTCCGCGCCGACTCGATCGTCGCCGACGCCGAGCACGTGCGGAAGACCGTGTACGGCGGGCGCCGCTGGTCGACGCTCGGCCAGTCGTACGGCGGGTTCCTCACCCTCACGTACCTGTCCCGCGCGCCCGAGGGCGTCGCGGCGTCGTACGTCACGGGCGGCCTCGCCGGCCTGACGGCGAGCGCCGAGGAGGTGTACCGGCGCACCCAGCCCCGGGTCGTCGCCAAGAACGCGCTGTACCGGGAGCGGTACCCCGAGGACGTCGAGCGCGTGGCGCGCATCGCCGACCGCGTCGCCGCCGGCGACGTCCGGCTGCCCGGCGGCGACCTGCTCACCGTCGAGCGGTTCCAGACCCTCGGCACGGCGTTCGGCATGGGGCCCGGCTTCGAGCGGGTGCACTGGATCGTGGACGAGGCGTTCGACGCGGCCTCGGACGACGAGCTGACCGACACCTTCCTCGCCGAGGTGGAGGCCGCCACCGGCTTCGCCACCAACCCGATGTACGCCGTCCTGCACGAGTCGATCTACGCCCAGGCCGGCACGGGCGCCACCGCATGGGCGGCCCAGCGTGTGCGCGACGACGACCCGGCGTTCGGTGCCGGTGCCCGGCCGCTGCTGTTCACCGGCGAGATGATCTACCCCTGGATGTTCGAGCAGATCGCCGGGCTGCGGCCGTTCCGCGCCGCCGCCGAGTCCCTCGCCGCGCGCACCGACTGGGACGACCTGTACGACCTGGACGTGCTCGCCACGAACGATGTGCCGCTCGAGGCGGCGGTCTACCACGACGACATGTTCGTCGACGCCGGACTCTCCCTGGCGACTGCCGCGCACGTGGGGAACGCCCGCGCCTGGGTGACCAACGAGTTCGAGCACGACGGCCTGCGCCTCGGCGACGTGTTCCCCAAGCTCCTCTCCCGGATGGACGCCCGCGGCGGCGCCCTCCCCGCGAGGTAGTCCCGATCTCGCCGAGGTAGTCCCGATCTCGCCGAGATAGTCCCGAACCATCCAGATGGTCCCGCATCATCGACGCCGCGAGGCCGAATGCCGATGACGCGGCGCGAGCGGGCGTGCGACGCTGGCGGGCATGGGGAAGAAGGGCGAGCCCGCCAGGTTCAGGTGGGAGGCCGAGCCGCCGGTGCCCCCGCAAGGGCGAGGCCGCTACACCGTGAAGCTCATGAACGACTACAGCGTCGACTGGCCGGTCTGGACCCACTTCGACCCCGACGCCGACGCCGCGGTGGATGCGGCCGTGGACGAGGCGCTGGCAGAGCGGCTACGAGCCTGGGTCGACGTCTTCAACGAGCACTATCACCACGAGCGCGGATGGGACGACCCCCGGGTGGCCGCCGACCACCGCGCCGAGGGCGAGGCGCTCCGCGACGCGCTCGCCGCCGTCCTCCCTGATCCGCTGCGCGTCCGGCTGGACTACTGGGAGACCGAAGGCGCCTGACTCAGGACACCGTCCAGGGCTTTCCCGGCCAGTACGCCCACTCCTCGAAGCCGGCGACGCGGCCGTCGGGGGCGAAGCGCAGCACCCACAGGTCGCGGTACTCCTGCCCCTCCGGCGCGGTGTAGCGCACCTCGAGCCGCACGACGGCGACGTCGCCCTCGACGGCGAGCGGATCCGCCGTCATCGTGAACGTGGCGCCCTCGTCGACGGTCCAGAATCCCCGGATCGCGTCGTGCCCCACGAGCTCGTCGGGGTCGTAGGGCGAGCGCGCGTATCGCGCGTCCGGCGTGAAGAGGCGCGCGACGGCGTCGACGTCACCGTCGCGCCACGCGGCCTCGTACCCGGCGACCCACCGTCGCACCGACTCCCGGTCCACAGCCATCTCCGCAGTATGCCCACCGGCCGGGCACCTGTGGGTGCGGGCGCGACGGGAACCGCGCGGTACCGTCGTTCGTCGGTCTACGCGCCGGCCCCGTCGTCCGGCGCACGCACACACGAAGGTGACACCAGCATGAGCGCGACCTCCCCCGCCCCGATCCTGCGCGCGAACGGCCTGGTGGTCGGCTACGGCGGCCCCGCGATCCTGGAGGGCGTGGACCTCGAGCTGCTGCCCGGCGCGGAGCCGGTGGGCGTCGTCGGCGAGTCGGGCGCGGGCAAGTCGACGCTGGTCCAGGCGCTGCTGGGGCAGATCCGGATCCGCGAGGGTCACGTGACCTTCGAGGGCCGCACCGTCGCGAAGCTCGGCCGTCGCGACAAGAAGCGGTTCCGGGCCGCCGTGCGGACGGTCGCGCAGAACGGGCTCGACGTGGACCTGCGCTGGACCGTCGACCGCGCCGTGTCCGGCGCGCTGACCGACGCGCGCAGGGCCGGCCGGGCCAGCGGCCGCACCGTGGCCGACCTGCTCGACGACGTCGCCCTCGAGCCGCACTTCGCGAAGCGCACCGTCTACTCCCTCTCGGGCGGGGAGAAGCAGCGCCTCGCCCTGGCGCTGGCCCTGGCGACACGCCCCGAGGCACTGCTGCTCGACGAGCCGCTCACCGCCGTCGACCCGGCGATGCGCGGCGAGATCGTGCGCCGCCTCACCGAGGCGACCCGCACGGAGGGCACGGCGGTGCTGCTGGTCTCGCACGACGTCGAGCTCGTCGGGCGGCTGTGCCCCACGGTGCACGTGCTCGCCGACGGCACGTTCGTCACGTCCGGCCCGCTCGGCGACGTGCTCGCGTCCGGCACGCACGACGGCGCGCACCCCGCCGTGCGCGGGCTCGCGGAGGCCGCCCCCCTGGCGGCGCAGCGCTTCCGCTGACGAGCGCGACGGATCCTCGACCTCGCGCGGAGCGGTCTCAGTCCTCGCCCGAGGGCGCGTGCCGCTGCAGGAAGGCGAACACGTCCGTGTCGTCGACGCCGGGGAACGCGCCGCGCGGCAGGGCGGCGAGCACCTGCTGGTGCATGCGGGCGCTGGGCCAGGCGACGCCGTCCCACCGCTCGGCCAGGTCGGCCGGCGGGCGCTGGCAGCAGGCCGGGTCGGGGCAGGTGGAGGCGTGCCGCACGCGGGTGTCGCGGCCGCGGAACCACTTGGCGTGCGCGTACGGCACGCCCACGGTGATGGAGAACTGCCGGCCGTCGGCGCCGGTCCCCGTCTGCACGGAGTCCCAGAACGTCCCGGCGGGGGTGTCGGTGTACTGGTAGGACTCGGTGGCCCGGTCCCGACGCGTGAACGCCTCGCGGCCGGCCCACCACCGGCACACGAGCTGCCCCTCGATCGCGCCCGTGACGTCCCGCGGCAGCGGCAGGCCGTCGTTGGCGTAGCCGCGGAACAGGGCGCCGTCGTCGCCCACGCGCAGGAAGTGCAGCGGGATGCCGAGGTGCACGGTCGCGAGGTTGGTCAGGCGCATGGCCGCGGCCTCGTGCGTGACCCCGAAGGCGTCGCGGAAGTCCTCGACCGCGAGGTCCTTCTCGCGCTTGCGCTGCTGCAGGAACTCCACGGCCACCGACTGCGGGATGAGGCAGCTCGCGGCGAAGTAGGTGATCTCCACGCGCTGGCGCAGGAACTCCGCGTAGCTGCGGGGCCGCTCGTGCCCCAGCACGCGGTGCGCGATCGCCTGCAGCGCGAGCGAGCGCAGCCCGTGCCCGCCCGGGATCGACGCCGGCGGCAGGTAGATGCGTCCGTTCCTCAGGTCGATGACGGAGCGCGCGGACCGGGGCAGGTCGTCGACGTGCAGGATGGTCAGGCCCAGCTGTTCGGCCATCCGGGCCACGGTGCGGTGGGTCAGCGCGCCCGCCCCCGCGTACCCGGCCCGCCGGGTCAGGTCCTCCGCGACGGCCTCGATCTGCGGGAAGTAGTTGTCCTTCTCCTGCCGCTCGTGGCGCAGCTCGGTGTTCGCGCGGCGCGCCTCCTCCGGGGTGGCGATGGCCTCCTCCTCGCGGCGCGACAGCTCGGTGTGCAGGCCGACGAGCTGCTCCAGCACCGGCATCGGCAGCTTCTGGCTCGGCTTGACCGAGGGCAACCCGAGCGCGCCGAACAGCGGCCCGCGCTGGGCACGCTCGAGGGCGATCTCCAGCTCGGCGCGGCGCGACGGCGGCTCGTCGGCGAGCAGGTCGGGCACCGCCACGCCGAGGGCGTCGGAGAGGGACCGCAGCAGCGAGAGCCGCGGCTCGCGCCGGCCGTTCTCGATCAGCGACAGCAGGCTCGGCGCGGAACCCACCCGCTCCCCCAGCGCTTCGAGCGTCAGGCCGCGCGACGTCCGGGCGTGGCGGATGCGCCGTCCGAGCGTGATGAGGTCCGCCGACTCCGCCCCCGGCGCCCCGGTCGCCCCGGTCACCGCCGAGGAGGGGCTTGCCTTCGAGGACGCGACCTCTCGCGGCGGGTGTTCGGTTGCCGCGGGAGATCGCGTGCTGGGAGGGCGGCCGGTTCCGGGCATGAATTCACGGTACGTGAAGATCGGCGAATCTTCACGGGTGATCCGCTCGAAAGTCGATCCGGCCGCGCGAGAGGCTTGACGTAGCCCACCCGGCCGAGCAGGTCTGGGGCCATGCCGACGGACGGAGCACCCGATGACCTTCACCGCGAACCCGCGCCGCACGCGACTCGCGATCGCCGAGCTCGCGCCCGACACGCTGTCCCTCGGCGAGCAGGCGGGCTCCGCGTCGTCGTGGAGCGGCCCGACGCCGGCGGCCCCGCGTGACGCGCGGGCCTGGGTGCGCCGGATCGCGGAGCTGACGCGGCCCGACGAGATCGTGTGGTGCGACGGCTCGACCGCGGAGAAGCAGCGCCTGCTGGACCAGATGGTCGAGGCCGGCACGCTGACCAGGCTCGACGAGGCCAGGCGGCCGAACTCCTACCTGGCCCGCTCGCACCCCTCCGACGTCGCCCGCGTCGAGTCGCGCACGTTCATCTGCTCGGAGCGCGAGGAGGACGCCGGCCCCACGAACAACTGGCGCGCGCCCGCCGCGATGCGGGCCGAGCTGTCCGACGTCTTCGCGGGCTCGATGCGCGGCCGCACGATGTACGTGGTGCCGTTCTCCATGGGCCCCGTCGGCGGCCCGATCTCCCAGGTCGGCATCGAGGTCACCGACTCGCCGTACGTCGTCGTGTCGATGCACGTCATGACGCGCGTGTCGCCGCAGGTCATGGACCTGATCGACGGCGGGCAGCAGTGGGTGCCGGCCGTGCACTCGGTGGGCGCCCCGCTGACCGACGGCGAGCAGGACGTGCCGTGGCCGTGCAACGACACCAAGTACATCGTCCACTACCCCGAGACCCGCGAGATCTGGTCGTACGGCTCCGGCTACGGCGGCAACGCGCTGCTGGGCAAGAAGTGCTTCGCGCTGCGCATCGCGTCGGCGATGGCGCGCGACGAGGGCTGGCTGGCCGAGCACATGCTGCTGATCCGCGTGACGTCCCCGGAGCAGCGCCGGTACCACCTGGCCGCGGCGTTCCCCAGCGCGTGCGGCAAGACGAACCTCGCGATGCTGCGCCCGACCATCCCCGGCTGGACGGTCGAGACCATCGGCGACGACATCGTGTGGATGCGCCCCGGCCCGGACGGCCGCCTGCGCGCCATCAACCCCGAGGCCGGTTTCTTCGGCGTCGCCCCCGGCACGGGCGTGGAGACCAACCCGACGGCGATCGACACGCTCTCCCACGACGTGATCTTCACGAACGTGGCCCTGACCGACGACGGCGACGTGTGGTGGGAGGGCCTCACCCCGGAGCCGCCCGCGCACCTGGTCGACTGGCAGGGGAACGACTGGACGCCGGACTCCGACACCCCGGCCGCGCACCCGAACTCGCGCTTCACCGTGGCCGCCGCGCAGTGCCCGTCCATCGCGGACTCGTGGGAGGACCCGGCGGGCGTGCCCGTGGACGCGGTGATCTTCGGCGGCCGTCGCGCGACGAACGTGCCGCTGGTGGCGCAGGCGACCAGCTGGGACCACGGCGTGTTCATGGGCGCCACGATCAGCTCCGAGCGCACGGCGGCGGCCGAGGGCACCGTCGGCGAGCTGCGTCGCGACCCGTTCGCGATGATGCCGTTCTGCGGCTACAACATGGCCGACCACTGGGCGCACTGGCTGCGCGTGGGCACAGCGATCGACGCCGACAAGCGCCCCAAGGTGTTCCAGGTGAACTGGTTCCGCAAGGGCGACGACGGCCGCTTCCTGTGGCCCGGGTTCGGCGAGAACTCGCGCGTCGTCGAGTGGATCGTCACGCAGCTCGACCGGTCGCGCGGCCTGCGCACGGACGCCGGCGCGGTGCACTCCCCGGTGGGCCTGCTGCCTGCCCCGGGCGCGCTGCGCACCGACGGCCTGGACCTGTCGGACGAGGACCTCGCGGCCCTCTTCGACGTCCCGGCCGCGCCCTGGCGGGCCGAGGCCGCCCTCACCGGGGAGTTCTTCGACTCCTTCGGCGACCGCGTGCCCGCGCAGCTGTGGGCACAGCTCTCCCTGCTGCGCGAGCGGCTCGGCGCGGAGGCCTGACGGCCGACCCACCGGGACCCCACAGACTCGGGCCCGCCGGCGAGGCACCGGCGGGCCCGAACCTCCCCGCCGCGCGAGGTAGTTCAGATCCCCGCGAGGTAGTGGTCTGGACCACTACCTCGCGGGGAATCGAACTACCTCGCGGGGAATCGAACTACCTCGGCACGGCTGGGACTACCTCGACGAGAGGTCCCCGGCCACGTCAGGCGTACACGGTGCCCATGAGCTCGCGGACGTCGGCGAGCGTGCGGTCCGCGACCTCGTTCGCCCGCGCGTCGCCCCGCGCCAGCACGTCGCGCACGACGGCGGGGCCGTCGGCCGCCAGCGCGCGCCGCCGCCGGCGCAGCGGCCGCAGGCCCTCCACGACGGCCTCCGTCACGACCGCCTTCAGCCGCCCGGCACCGGCGTCGCCGACCGACGCAGCCAGCCCCTGAGGCGTCGTGCCCGCGAAGTGCGCGCCGATGCGCAGCAGGTTCGCGACCTCCGGGCGCCGCTCCGGCTCGTAGGTGATGTGCCGCTCGGAGTCGGTGCGGGCGCGGCGGAAGTACCGCACGGTCTCGTCCTCGGTCGCCCGCAGCTCCAGCGCGTTGCCGCGCGACTTGCTCATCTTGGCGCCGTCGTCGCCCAACACCGTCAGGGACGGCGTGAGCAGCGCCTCCGGCTCGGGGAAGTACGGGCGGGCGGACGCGTAGCGCTGGTTGAACCGCCGCGCGACCGTCCGGGTGGTCTCCAGGTGCGGCAGCTGGTCCAGCCCCACGGGCACCAGGTTGCCGTGACAGAACAGGATGTCCGCCGCCTGGTGCACCGGGTAGGTGAACAGCAGGCCCGACATGCCGCGCCCCTGGCGCCGCTCGGCGTCGGCCGCCTCCGCCTTCACGGTGGGGTTGCGCTCCAGCTCGGCCACGCTCACCAGCGACAGGAACGGCAGCAACAGCTGGTTCAGCGCGGGCACGGCCGAGTGCGTGAAGACGGTGCTGCGCGCGGGGTCGATGCCCGCGGCGAGGTAGTCGAGCACCACCTCGCGCACGACGGCCGGCAGGTCGCCCGCGTCGTCCCGGTCGGTGATCACCTGGTAGTCGGCGACGACGAGCACGACCTCGACGCCGGCGTCCTGCAGGCGCACCCGGTTGTCGAGCGTGGCGAGCAGGTGGCCGAGGTGCAGGGCGCCCGTCGGGCGGTCGCCGGTGAGGACGCGGAACCTGCCCGGGTCGCGCGCGATCTCGGCCTCGATCTCGGCCGAGCGGGCCTGCGCGACGGCGGCGCTCGACGTGGCGGCCCCGGCGGTGGCGGGCGTGGGGAAGGACCGTTCGGGGGCGGTCGTGGGGGCGGTCATCGTGGCGGGGCTCCTTCGAGGGGTCGCCGCCCGTCGGTCCTGCCCGGACACGGAGACGTCCCGGCTGCGGCGGGCAGCTCGGGACGGGGATGCGTGGGCGCGTCAGGTCACGGCTGCGGAGGCAGCCACCACCAGAGATTCCGCGTCAGCACGACTCCCACCCTACGCGCGTCCCGCCCGCGCGCGGCTCCCCACCGCCGCGACCAGGCAGAATGTCCGGGTGATCCGCTGCCTGTTCGCTCTGTCCCTCGGCGTGCTCGCGGCGTCGATCCTCGGCGACGCCCTCACCGGAGACCCCCTCTACGGCACCCTGCTCGTCGTCTCGATCGTGGTGGCGAGCATCTGCCTGCCGCTGACCATCATCGGGAGCGTGGTGGGGTCGATGGGGCTCGCGAACCCCCGGCAGGTGGCGGCGGCCAAGGACGCCGGCCGCACCGCGCTCGCGCGGGTGGTCCGCATCCACGCCACCGGGTCGAGCGTGAACGACCAGCCGGTGTGCGACATCGAGCTGCTCGTGGTCCCCCGGCAGGGTCGCGGCCCCTACCGCACCACCACCCGGCGGGTGGTCAACCTGGCGCAGCTGCCGTCGATGCAGCCCGGCGCGGTGGTGGTCGTGACGCAGCTCGACCCCGAGCGGCCCGAGGTCGCGATCGACGACTCGCCCGACCCCACCTGGGCCGCCGGCGCCGCGACCGACCGTCAGGTGCGCGAGCTGGCCACGGCCGACGTGTGGGAGGCCCCGCGCGCCGGGAGGAGGGGCGGCATCCGGCACATCCCGTTCGTCGTCTTCCCCGTGCTGGTCGTCGTCGGCGCCGTCGCCGGGCTGTACCCGGCCTGGGGCGAGGCGCGGCAGCTGCTGCAGGGCGGCTCGATCGACGAGGTCCGCGCCGCGCACGACGCCTCCGAGGCGGCCGAGACCTCGATGTTCACCGCCGGGAACCTGCGGCCCGCGGTCGACGCCGTCACCGCGCTCTCGGGCACGCAGGTGACGGAGGTGTACGTGTTCGACCAGTGGGTGCGGGTCACCGCGCCCACGTCCCCGGGCGCCACCACCACCGACGAGTGGGAGTACCGCGACGGCGAGGCCACGCGCACGGGCGCGTCGCTCATCCAGCCGGAGCCGGAGGACGTGCCGCGCGAGCTGTTCGACGCCTCCGAGATCGACTGGGCCGCGCTGCCCGCGCTGTTCGGGGAGGCAGAGCGGCTCACCGGCATCGACGCGACGGACGCCCCGTCGCTGTGGGTGGCACGCGAGATCGTCGTCGACGAGAAGCCGACCGCGCCGCAGGTCCACGTCTCCACGGCCGACGACTACCACGACGGGTATGTGGACTTCTCCGCCGACGGCGAGGTCGTCGACATGAACGGCGGCGCGCCGGGCTCGGAGGCCGCCGCGGCCTCGGCGGACTGACCGCCGGGTGACCGCGGCACGGCAGAATCTCCTCGTGCCCGAGACCCCGCAGAACGTCACCGGCCCCGTCGCGCACCACGCGGAGGGCCCGGTCTGGTGGCCCGGCTGGGGCGGCCTGCGCTACGTCGACATGCTCGCGGGCGACCTGCTGACGCTGCGCGCCGACGGCGGCGTCGACCGCCGGCACGTGGGCGACCTCGCCGCGATCGTGCGGCCGCGCGCGGACGGCGGCTTCGTCGTCGCGCTGGAGCGGGAGATCGCGGTGGCCGACACCGACGACGCGCCCCTGCGGCGGCTCGTCCGGCTCGTCGACGGCCCCGCCGTGCGCCTCAACGAGGGCGCCACCGCCCCGGACGGCGCGTTCTACGCCGGCAGCATGGTGACCGGCCCCGGGGGCGCCGGGTTCCTCCACCGGGTCGACCCCGACGGCACGACCCGCGCCGTGCTGGACGGGATCGGCTGCTCCAACGGCCTCGCCTTCTCCCCCGACGGGTCGCGCGCCTACTACGCCGACACCGTCACGCACCGGGTCGACGTGCTCGACGTCGTGCCGGCGGCCGTCGACCCGCGCGGGCTCGTGGGCCGCCGCCCCTTCGTGACGGTCGACCCCGCCGACGGCGCGCCCGACGGCCTGACCGTGGACGCGGAGGGCGGGGTCTGGGTCGCGCTCTGGGGCGGGTCCGCGGTGCGCCGCTACTCCCCCGACGGCGCGCTGGACGCCGAGGTCCGGCTCCCGGCGTCGCAGGTGACCGCCTGCACGTTCGGCGGCGAGGGGCTCGACGTCCTGTACGTCACGACGTCGCGGCAGGACCTCGCGGCCGGCGACGAGCCGGAGGCCGGCTCGCTGTTCCGCGTGGACGTCGGGGTCCGCGGCCTGCCGGCGCTGCCGTTCGCGGGCTGAGCCCGGGTCAGGCGACCGCGTCGCGCACGCGCTGCTCGGCGCGCCCCAGCCCGTCGATCTCGAGGGTCACGACGTCCCCGGCGCGCAGGTACGGGAACCTCCCGGACAGCGCGACGCCCTGCGGCGTCCCGGTGTTGATGACGTCCCCGGGCTCGAGCACCATGTACCGGCTCAGGTGCCAGACCAGGAACGGCACGTCGAAGATCATGTCGGCCGTGGTCGAGTCCTGGCGCGGCTCGCCGTTGACCCACGACCGCAGGCGCAGGCCGCCCGGGTCGACCTCTTCCGCCGGGACGAGCCAGGGGCCGAGGGGGTTGAACGTCTCGCAGCTCTTGCCCTTCGACCACTGCCCGCCGGAGTGCTCGAGCTGGTAGTCGCGCTCCGACACGTCGTGGGAGAGGACGTACCCCGCGACGTGCGCGGCCGCCTCCTGGGGCGACGCGAGATAGCGGGCGCGGCGGCCGACGACGACGCCCAGCTCGACCTCCCAGTCCACGGTCGTGGCGCCCGGCGGCACGAGCACGTCGTCGTACGGGCCGACGACGGTGTTCGAGTGCTTCCAGAAGACGATCGGCGCCTCGGGCGGGGCGGCGCCGGACTCGGCGGCGTGCGCCGCGTAGTTCTGCCCGACGCAGACGACGGCCGTCGGGCGCGCGACCGGCGCCCCGACCCGCAGTGCGCCCGCGTCCTCGAGCACCGGCAGCCCGCCGGCGGCGAGGGCCGCGCGGGTCCGCGCGATCCCGTCGGCGGCGAGGAACGCGCCGTCCACGTCGGCGGTGAGGGGCGCGAGCGAGTACGTGGCGCCGTCGTGGCGGACGGCGGGGCGCTCCTGGCCCGCGGGGCCGAGGCGGACGAGCTGCACGGTGGGCTCCTGCGTGGTCGGTGGATCGGGAGGTCGGGGTGCTGTCGGGGTGCTGTCGGCGCGGCCGGCCTGGTCAACGCGCGGGCACGCGCGCGAAGCCGGGGTTGACGATCGACGGCACGAGCCGCCCGGCGAGGAAGTCGACGGCGTTGCGGGCGGTGTGCACCGGCAGGTCGGCCATGGCCTCGGGGGAGAACCACGCAGCGTGCGGGGTCAGGACGACGGCGTCGAGCGACCGCAGCCTGCTCGTGGTGGGCAGCGGCTCCTCGGCGAACACGTCGAGCGCGGCGCCGCCGACGTGGCCGGCCTCGATCGCGTCCGCGAGGGCATCCTCGTCCACGAGCGGGCCGCGGCAGGTGTTGACGACGAGGAGGCCGGGCTTCGCCCCGGCGAGCGTGTCGCGGTTCAGCAGGTGCCGGGTGTCGTCGGTGAGCGGCGCGTGCAGGGTGACGACGTCGACGGTGCGGAGCACCTCCTCGAGGGTGGCCGGGAGGTGCCCCGCGGCCTCGACGACGTCCGCCGGGACGACGGGGTCGTGCACGAGCACCCGGAAGCCGAGGGCGGTGAGGCCGCGCGCCACCTCGGACCCGATCCGGCCGTACCCGACGACGCCGACCGTCGTCGTGGAGGGGCGGACGGCCGCGGGCCGGGCCGCGGTGGGCGCCCAGCGCCCGGACCGCACCTCGCGGTCGTAGCCGACGAGCCCCCGCCCGAGGCCGAGCACCATCGCCAGCGTGTGCGACGCGACCTCCTCGATGCAGTAGGTCGGCGTGTTGGCGACGGCGATGCCGCGCTCCGTGGCGGCGGCGACGTCGACCATGTCGTAGCCGATCCCCATCCGCGAGACGAACCGCACGCCGTCGGGGCCGCCGACCGCGTCGAGCACCCGGGCCGTCACGGGTGCCCACTGCACGACGAGCGCCTGCGCTCCCCCGGCCGCCCGGACGGCCTCCACGACCTCCTCCTCCGTGCGGGCCGCGGCACGCACCGCTCGCAGGCCTGCGGCCGCGACGGTGTCCTCGCAGGCGGTGGACGGCAGGTCGCAGTCGGTGATGACGACGGTGTCGGCGCTCATGGCGGGAATGCTATAGCAGATAGCATTCCGCGCCCAACCCGTCCCGGCCCGGGCGGGGTGCGGGTCCCGCCCGGGGTGCTATAGCGTTCCCCGCATGTCCCGTCGACTCGCCCTCATCACCGGCGCCAGCTCAGGCATCGGCGCCGCGACCGCCCTCCGCCTCGCCCAGGACGGCCACGACGTCTGGCTCACCTACGCGCACGACGAGGCCGGCGCCACGGCCGCCGCCGCGCGCTGCGCGGACGCCGGCGCCGCCGTCGTCGTCTCCCGGCTCGACCTGCGCGACACGGCCTCCGTCGAGGCCCTCGTCGCCGAGGTGACCGCGGCGTGGGGCCGGCTCGACGTCCTCGTCAACAACGGCGGGGTGTGCCCCTACCGCGCGCTCGACGACATCGAGCTCGACGAGTGGGACCAGGTCATGGAGACCAACGCGCGCGGCACCTTCGTCCTCTCCCGGGCCGCGCTGCCGCTGCTGCGCGCCGGCCGCGGCGAGGCGGGCGCAGCCGGCGCCGCCGACCGCGCCGCCGACGACCGCGCGGTCGTCAACGTCGCCTCGATCGCCGGCCAGCAGGGCGCCCTCAGGACCGGCGTCCACTACGCCGCGTCGAAGGGCGCGATCCTCGCGATCACGCGGTCCTTCGCCCGGATCCTCGCCGACGAGCGGATCCGCGTGAACGCGGTGACCCCCGGCCCGGTCACCAGCCACATCACCGACCAGCTCGACGACGCCGGGCGCGCCGCGCTCACGTCGTCGGTCCCCCTCGGCGACTTCGGCACCCCGGAGGACGTCGCCTGGGTCATCGCCTCGCTCGCCGACCCCCGCGCCGCGTTCGTCACCGGCGCCACCTACGACGTCAACGGCGGGGTCCGGATCGACTGAGGGCGCCCGACCCGCCCCCGCCAGCCCTGCCCTCGCACCCGCACCCGCACCACACCCCTGGAGGACCCGTGCCCACCGCCACCGCCGTCGTCGCCGAGCAGGTCGACGCCTTCAACGCCCGCGACCTCGACCGCTTCCTCGCCACGTACGCCGCCGACGCGGTCGTGGCGGGCGTGACGCCCGAGCCGATGGTGGGTCGCGACGCGCTGCGCGCCTTCTATGCCGGCCGCTTCGAGGACCCCGCGCTGCACTGCGAGATCACGACCTCGGTCGCGTTCGGCGAGCGGTGGGTCGTGGCGCGCGAGCTCGTGACGACCGCGGGCGGCACGGGCGAGACGGTCGCGACGTTCGACGTCGCCGACGGCGTCATCGCCCGCGCCAGCATGCTCAAGGCCTGACGGCGCCTCGCGCCGCGGGCGGCGTCACGCCAGCCCGTAGCGCCGGTCCAGGTCCGGGTCGGACGGCGGCGTGCCGAACGACGCGGTCCACGCCCCGTCCGCGGCGACCGACTGGCCCGAGACGTACGCCGACTCGTCGGACAGCAGGAACGCCACGACCGCCGCGATCTCCGCGGACGTCGCGATGCGCCCGAGCGGCGGGCCCTGCGACAGGTGCCGCTCCTCGGCCGCGGGGTCGGCGGCGGCGGCGATCTGCGCCTCGAGGTGCGGGGTGCGCACCCCGCCCGGCGCGACGGTGTTGGCGCGGATCCCGTAGCGGCCGTACGTGACGGCGACGCTGCGCGCGAGCGCGTCGATGCCGCCCTTGGTGACCTCGTACGCGGCGTGGTCGGCGAACGACGCGCGCCCGTGGATGGACCCGACGTTGACGATCGAGCCGCCCGAGGTCTGGTCCGTGAACGCCTCCACCGCGGCGGCCGCGCCCCAGAGGTAGCCCAGGCCGTTGATGTCGACGATCTCGCGCACCGTGGCCTCGACCTCGGCCTCGCGCGCCGGGTCGGCGAGCGCGTGCAGGGGCGTGGTCCGCGTGATGCCCGCGTTGTTGACCCAGCCCGCCAGCGGGGCGAGCTCCCGCGCGCGGCGGGCGGCCTCGCGGTGCACGCCGCGCTCCCGCGAGTCGCCCAGCACGACGGCGGCGCAGGACCCGTCCTCGACGCTCCCCGAGCCGGGGCTGCGCTCCAGCCCGACGACGACCCAGCCGTCGGCGGCCAACCGGGCGGCGATCGCGCGCCCGATGCCCTTGCCGGAGCCCGTGACGACGACGCTGCGGGCGCTCATCGTGCCGCCTCCGGGAAGTACCGCGGGGACAGGCCGAAGCCGAGGCCGGGCCCGTCCGGCGGCGTCGCGTGCCCGGCCTCGAACGCCGGGCCGCCCGTGACCAGCAGGGGCGCCGGGTCGTAGGGGTTGCCGCGGGGGGACCGGTCGAAGGTCTCGACCCCGATGCCCAGGTGCACGCTCACCTCCGGGTAGACGTGGCTCGACGGCGCCAGGCCGGCGTCTCGCCAGGATCGCACGAGGGCGGCGGCCGGGGTGAGGCCGCCGATCGCGACGACGTCCACGCGGGGCACGTCGAGCGCGCCGAGGCCCGCGAGCCGGGCGTGGACCTCGGGGTCGGTGACCTCGTCGCCGATGCTCAGCGGCAGGCCGGTCGCGGCCCGGACGCGCGCCGCGCCGGCGGCGTCCTCGGGCAGCAGCGGGTCCTCGAGCCAGGCGAGGGCGGGCGCGGCGCCGTCGGGCGCGGCGACGCCCCAGGCCGCGAGGTCGGCGAGCGCCTCGTCGGCGCCGCGCCAGCCGAACCCCACGTCGACGACGAGGCCGGACCGGCCCGCCACCGTGGGGCGGCCCGCGGCCGCGAGCCCCGCGCGGACGCGCGCGATCACGGCGCGCATGAGGTCGCGGTCCGGCGAGCGCGAGATCTTCAGCAGCGGCCAGCCGTCGGCGGCGTGGACGAGCACCTCGTCGGCGACGTCGGCCGCGGTGCGCCCGGGCGTCGGGTAGGAGGCGACGAGGATCGACGGCCGCGGGGCGCGGCCGGCGCCCAGCAGGCGCCACACGGGCGCGCCCGCCGCCTGGCCGGCGACGTCCCACAGGGCGACGTCGACCAGCCCGATCGCCCGGCGCACCAGGCCGACCCGCCCGACGATCGCCGAGCCGCGCAGCATCGCGTCCCAGGCCGCGCGCACGTCGTCCGGGCCCCCGACCTCGCGGCCCACGACGTGCGGCGCGACGAGCCGCTCGACGAGCTCCGCCATCGGCGCCTCGCGCGTGAGCGCGTAGGAGACGCCGACGAGCACGTCGGGACCCGGGGCGTCCCCGGGCGACCGCGCGGCGCGCACCTCGACGGCGACATACTCGCGCCGGGTCACGGTCATCGCGCCGAGCTGCAGGGGCTGCGGCAGCGGCACGACGACCGTGTGCGTCCGGACCTCGATGACCCGCGCCATCAGCGCCTCACTCCGGCTTCCTGGCGAGCGGGACGCCGTAGTCGACCATGAACCCGCCGTCGACGAACAGCGTCTGGCCCACGACGTACGACGCCTGGGGCGAGGCCAGGAAGGCGACGGCGTTCGCGACCTCGGACGCGTCCGCCAGCCGCCCGGCGGGGATGCGCGCGAGGATCGTCTCCTCCGAGAGCGTGCCCGCGGCGACGCCCTGGCGGAAGACGCCGGTGTCGATGTACCCGGGGGCCACCGCGTTGACGCGCACGCCGCGCGCCGCCCACTCCGCCCCGGCCGTCGCCGTGAGCGCGACCACCGCCGCCTTCGTCGTCGCGTACGGGGCACGGCCCGCGGAGCCGCGCGAGGACACCGACGAGATGTTCACGACCGCGCCGCGGCCGGCCGCCAGCATGTGCCGGCCCGCCGCCTGGAGGCAGGAGAAGACGCCGTGCAGGTTGACGTCCACCACGGCCGACCACTCGGCGAACGTGAGGTCTTCCAGTCCGCGGTGGCGCTGGATGCCCGCGTTGTTGACGAGCACGTCGATGCCGCCGCACCGCGCGGCGAGGTCGTCGAAGGTCGCGCGCACGGCGTCGTGGTCCGTGACGTCGAGGGAGACCCAGACCAGGCCGGGGGCTTCGGGCGCGGGGCCGTCCACGAGCGCGGGCAGGTCGTGCTGCGCGACGTCGGCGCACACGACGCGGTGGCCGTCGGCGGCGAGCCGCTCGGCGACCTGCCGGCCGATGCCGGCGGCGCCGCCGGTGACGATCGCGAGGGGCGCGCGGGTCGGGGTGGGTGCGGTCACTGGTCCTCCTTCTCGCCCGGCGTGCCGAGCAGCGTGTCGATGAGCCGGCCGGCGTGCGCCTCGAGGCGCGCCAGCGAGCCCGGCGCGAGCGGCGTCTGCCATGCCTGGTAGGCGCCGCGCTCGTACGCGACGTCGGTGGGCAGGTAGACGAACCCCGGCCCATTGGTGAGGTTCGCGACGACGACCGGCCGGCCGGCCGCGTGCGCCCGGAGCGTGCGCTGGAGCCGCGAGTACGCCTCGCCCGGGTGCGCGACGACGAGCGCGTCGCCCACCTGCCACACCCAGGCCGGGTGCCGGACGGTCGGGCCGGTGACGTAGCCGTCGCGCAGGTTGCGGGCGCGGCGCAGGCGCTCGTCGCGCGAGCGGGGGTCGATGTCGGCCCACCCCGCCTCGAGCTCGGTCATGCTCGGCAGGTCCCGCAGGTCGAGCTCGACGTCGTCCTGCACGACGGCGAGGGTCGTGGACCCGGCCCGCGGGAACGGCTCCCACAGGCCGAGCGGCGCCCCGGACTCCACGACGCGCGTGAGCTCGAGCGAGGTCCCGGGCGGGGGCAGCTCCGCGAGCGCGGCCAGGACGGCGTGGCCGAGCGCCTCGCCGTGCCGGTCGGCCACCGCGAGGTCGCCGGTGTACTGCTGGCGCGGGGCGAGCTCGCCGGAGGCGCCCTGCAGGAACGCGACGGGCGCGCCGGTGGCGGCCTGCACGAGGTCCCGCATCGCCCCGACGTAGTCCGGCGAGACGAGGCGGTTCTGCCAGGCGAGCGTCGTGGGGTGGCAGGCGTAGTTGACGACCGTCGCGAGCGCGCGGCCCGGCGCGCCCTCGCCCGGCCCGACGGCGGTGAGGCGGCCCACCAGCACGGTGTCGTCGGCGGCCACGTCCGGGCTCCAGCCGATGACGGGGCGCGGCCCCTCCCCCGGCGCCTCGACGAGGAGCTCCCGGTCGGCCGCGAGCGCGCACCGGCCGGTCGCCCACTCGAGCACGGCCGGGCACAGCGCGTCCAGGGCCTCGCGGCCGGCGGCGACGGCGGCATCGGCGAGCGCCTCGAGGTAGCCGGGGACGAGGTCGCCGCCCGGCAGGTCCGCGTCGCCCGCGCACAGGACCGGCCCGGCGTGGGTGTGTGAGAGGGAGATCAGCAGCCGTTCGGCGGGCAGGCCCAGCGCGTCGAGCACGCGGTGCCGCACGCCCGCCTCGTCGTCCACGCGGCGCCACCAGGTGCCGTCGACGGAGATCGCGACCACCGGCTCGCCGCCGGCGCTCGCGAGGGCGACGGCCGTGAGGGTCATCGCGCGGTGCTGGCCCTCGGCGGCGTCCCAGTCGGCGGGCCCCCAGTTGCGGGCGCGGATCCCGAGGGGTGGGCTGACGTCGCGGGTCGCGACGCCGGCGAAGCCGTGGAACGCGGGCACGGGCACCCGGTCGTGCAGAGACGCCATCGATCCTCCAGTCGTCGACGCGGCCGATGCTATAGCATGTGGTCTCGGTGCCGGGGCGGCCCGGCCAGCGCGTCGCTCCAGGTGGTCCGCGGGGTGCGCCCCGGGTGCCGCTATCCTGCCGACGCCCCCACCGACCGGACCAGGCCCCGCCCACCCGACCGACGGAGTAGCAATGGCGCTGAAGAACGTGCCCGACCTCAACGTGGCCGACCGCGTCACCGTGGAGCTGCGGGAGGCGATCTTCTCCGGAGAGCTGGAACCCGGCGCACGGCTGGTGGAGCGCAAGCTCGCCGAGCGCCTCGGGACCAGCCACATCCCCGTGCGCGAGGCGCTGACCCGGCTCACCGAAGAGGGGCTCGTCGAGCGGCTGCCCCACCGCGGGGCCCGCGTCGCGGCGCTCACGCGGCGCGACCTCGAGGAGATCTCCAGCCTGCGCACGCTGCTGGAGCAGTTCGCCGCCGTCCGCGTGCAGCAGGACTGGGACGCGGCGAAGGAGGCGCGCCTGCGCAAGATCGTGCAGCAGATGGTGCAGGCGGCGGAGAAGGGCAGCAGCGCCCGGGTCTTCGAGCTGGACCGCCGCTTCCACGAGCAGATCTGGGAGATGGCCGACCACCGGATGCTCATGGCGCTCAACGCCCAGCTCCGCAGCCGGATCACGGGTTTCCTGCGGGCGGCCAACGTGGCGCTGGAGCCGGCCGCGCGCGTCGCGCACGCGCAGACCCACCTGGAGATCGTCGACGCGATCGCCGGGGGCGACCCGGAGGCGGCACGCCGGGTGATGGCCGAGCACGTCGGCGCGGCCGCGGCCCGGCTGGCGCCGCACACCCAGGACGAGGACTAGCGCCCGACCGGCGCGCGGCCCGGCCGGCAGACAGCCCCGGCAGGGTCGTCGAGAAGGCCGCACCGACGGTGCGGTCCGGCGGCAAGGGCCCAGCCCGACCCTGTGCGCACGTGCGTGCCCGTCGCTCGCCGACGAACGTGCGGCCGACAGTAATCCTGCTATAGCAAACCGTCAACAGGTCGCGCGCCGCGACGACCGGCGCCCCGGAAGGACCCGCCGTGGAGCTCAGGACCGCCACCCCCGCCGACGTCCCGTCGCTCCACGCGCTGTGGGCGCGCGCGTTCGACGCGCCGCTCATGGTCCCGGTCTTCGAGACCGACGACGGCCGCCTGGCGCGCACCGTCGTCGCCGTGGAGCCGGGCCCGGCCGGGGACACGGTGCTGGCCTCGGTGTACTGGACCCCGCGCGTCGTGACGTCGGCGGACGGCTCGCGCCAGCTCCGGGCCGGGTGCGTCGCGAACGTCGCCACCGCCCCCGAGGCCCGGGGGCGCGGCCTGGTGCGCCGGGCGCTCACCGTCGCGCTCGCGCAGATGGCCGCCGACGGGATCGACGTGTCGCTGCTCTTCACCGGCACCCCGGGCGTCTACCGCTCCAGCGGCTACGAGACGTTCGAGGTGCCGGTGCTGACCGGGCACCCGCGCCCCGCGCCGGCGGCCTCCGTACCCGGCGGCCCGCACGACGGGCCGCTCGAGCTCCGCACCGACCGGCTGCCCGGCAGCTCGTGGGGCGCATGGGAGCCGGACCTGCCGTGGGAGGCGCTCGCGCGCCTGCACGACGCGGCCGACGGCGCCCCGGACGGGCGCCGGCGACCCCTCGCGACCGTGCGCACGCCCGGCCACTGGCGGCGGCGCATCCCGCTCTGGTACCGGTCCTGCGAGCTGCTCACGGCGCGCACGCCGCGCGGGGACGTCGTCGGGTACGTGGTCCTGGAGCCCGACGCCGGGACCGCCCCGGGGACCGCAGACCGGCCGGGCCCGGTCGTGCGGGTCCGGGAGCTCGCCGTCGACCCCGCGTCGCCCCGGCGGGCGGGGGTGGCGGCGGCCCTCGCGGACGCCACGCTCGCCCGCGCGCACCGGCGCGGGGCGACCACGCTCGAGGTCAGGCTGCCGCAGGACGCCCTCGGCCGCGGGTTCGCCGACGCCGTGCTGGCCGACGCCACGGCGTCCGTCGACGCCACGGGGATGCTGCGCCCGGTCGCCGCCGACCCGGCGGAGGCGGACGCCCTCCGCGCGTCGCCGTCGGGACCGCGGGCCGGCCACCACTGGCCGGGCGACTATGTGTGATCGCGGATGCTATGGCATCCGGTTCGTCCCGATACGCTCCTGACCTGGGAAGACATCGACGTCTTTGCTCTTGACCTTGCTATAGGATCTCGCTAACGTCCCAGGGGCCGGCGCAACGACGCGCACGACCGTCGACGCACCGCCGCACGACCGCACCGGACCTCCGAGCAGTCCCGCACCACCGCACGTCCCGCACGACCGCTCGCCGAGCACCCGCAGCCCCGGGCCGGCGCGCGGAGCAGCCACGCCCCGTCGCTCGCCCCGGACGGACCGTCGTCCCGACCGTCCGAAGGGTGCCTCCCTTGACCTCCATGACCACGCCCGACCGCACGTCCGCCGCGGCCGCCTCCCCCGGCGGCCGCCCGCCGACCGCGGCCCCGACCCGTGCCGCCGCGACCGCCGCCGACCTCATCGGCTGGCGCGCACGGACCCTCGCGCACGGCACCGTCGCCCAGCTCCTCGGCCACCGCGCGCCCGGCGACGGCGCCGGCCGGCTGCTGCGCTACGACGCCCGCTCGACCGCCACCGCGAACGGCGGCACCGTGCTGTCCCCGCGGGACGCGGGCGCCTCCGGCCGCTGGATCACGCTGCACGACGGCACCGCCGACCTGCGGTGGTTCGGCGTGCTCGGCCCGGACGCCCCCGCTGACGACGCCCTCGACGCGCTGGTCGCCGACGCGGCCGTCCGCCGCATCGAGGCGCACACCGACCTGCTGTTCCGCCGCCGGCACACGTTCACGCGCTCCCACCTCGAGCTCGACTTCGGCGGGCACACGGTCGACACGGACGGCATCGAGCGCAACACCCACGACAACCCGTTCGGCGCCGTCCTCTTCTTCCGGGGCCGCGTCACGGACACCACCCAGAAGCGCACCCTCGCCGCCGTGCTGCCGGACCTGCGCGACGTCTTCGAGGTCGCCGACTCCTCCGCGTTCGCCGTCGGGCAGTGGTGGGCCCTGCAGTCCGACGCGCGCCCCGGCGGCGGGGCGGACGAGCGCGAGCTCCAGCGGCTGGTCGAGGTGACCCAGGTGGTGGACGGCACGCACGTGCGCGTCGACTACAAGAACGGCTGGGAGCTGCCCGCCGGCCGCACCCTGACGTGGACGCTCGTCGAGCCCGTCGAGCAGGTCCGCGTGCGGAACATGCGGTTCCTCGGCGCCGGCCCCTTCGACGGGCCGGAGAACGGCGAGCTCCCCGACGACCGCGAGTACACCGGCTCGCACCCGGTGGCCTTCGAGTACGCCGTGCGGTGCGACGTCGAGGAGGTGCACGGCGAGCGCACCTGGTGGCCCGTGATCATGCGCCGCTGGAACACGCACTTCGTCACGCGGCGCTGCTCGGTGAGCAACCCGCCGACGGTCTTCTACGGCGGGGCGGGCTACCTCACCCAGCAGATCTACAGCCTGTACGGGCACGTCGTGGACTGCCGCAGCCACAACGCCCGGCACCTCAACGACCTCACGGCGTCGGCGTACTGCCTCGTGGAGAACTGCCACGGCGACGGCGACGACGAGGGCGGCAACCCCTTCACGACGCACGGCCAGTACGAGCACGACCTCGTGTTCTCCGGCTGCAGCGGCCTCCTGGACATCGCCAACTCGGGCGCCCAGTGGGGCACGGCGGCCAAGCGCGTCACCGTGCGGCGGCACGTCGCGTCATGGTTCGTCGCCGGCACGAAGATCACCGACCTCACGCTCGAGGACGTGCACGTGGTGCCGCGCTCGACGTTCGACCCCCAGGCGACGATGACGATCAACGCCGACGGCGCGCACCTGCGCGGCTGCTCGGCGGGCTTCTTCGCCGTGGGGCAGCGGTCCGCGCTGTCGTCGCGCCCGACCGTCGTCGAGGACTGCTCCTTCGCCCTCCCCGCCGGCTCCGTGCTGCACCAGACCCCCGTGACGAACCCCGTGCACTTCGTGCGCACCCGGTTCACCGGGTTCGACGGCACGGTCCTGCGCGGCGCGGGGCCGGTGACCTTCACCGACTGCGAGGTCGTGGGGGCCGCGGGCGACGACCGGGCCGCGCCCGCGAGCGTCGGGTCGGCGGCGGTCACGGTGCGCGGCGGCACGTGGACCGGCGCCGGGATCGCCCTGAGCGGCGTCCGCGACCAGAGCCTGACCGTCTCCGGCGCGACGATGACCGGCACCACGACGGCCGGCGCGCTCGTGTCGCGGTCCGGCTCGGGCGCCGTCGACGTGCACCTGCGCGACGGCACCCTCACCGTGCCCGACGGCGCCGCGCACGTCGCGCTCGCCGGCGGCCCGTCGTCGTACCGGGCCACCGGCACCCGGTTCTCCGGCGGGCGGCTCGACCTCGGTGACGCCTCGCCCGTCCTGCACGCGGGGTGCACGTTCGACGGCGTCGACGGCGTCCCGCAGCCCGGCCCGGCGACCGTCCTGCACGCGTCGCTCGGCTGACCGTGCGCGCCGCGGGCCTCCTGCCCCTCTCCCGCACCACCGCCCCACCCGCACCGAAGGAAGGACGGACCATGACCACCACCCCCACCACCGAGGCACCCGAGGCCCGCGAGCCGGGTATCCCCTCGCGGCGCGCCCTGCTGCGCGTCGCCGGCCTCACGGGGCTCGTCGCCGCGGGGGCCGCCGCCGGCGCCTCGTCGGCGAGCGCCGCGCCCCTCGTCTCCGCCACGGCCGACAAGCCCGACGCCGAGGTCGTCGTGGCCCCCACCGTCGCCGCGCTGGTCGCCTGGCGGGCGAAGAAGATCGACGACGGCACCGTCGCGCAGCTGCTCGGCCACGCCGAGCCCGGCGACGGCGCCGCCCGCCTCGTGCGCTACGACGCCGGCTCCACCGCCGAGCCCAACGGCGGCACGGTGCTCGCCCCGTCGGACGCCGGGGCCAAGGGCCGCTGGCACACCCTGCACACCGGCACGGCCGACTTCCGCTGGTTCGGCCTCTTCGGGCCGGAGGACCCCGCGGACGACGCGCTCGACGTCCTCGTCGGCGACGCGAGCGTCAGCCGCGTCGAGGCGCACTCCGACCTCAACTTCGTGCGCCGCCACCGCTTCACGCGCTCGCACCTCGAGCTCGACTTCGGCGGGCACACCATGACCACCGAGGGCATCGAGGACGCCGGCCAGGACGACCCGTTCGCCGCCGTCCTGTTCTTCCGCGGGGCCGTCACGGACGACGTGCGCACGAGCACGCTCACCGCCGTCATGCCGGAGCTGCGCGACGACTACGAGGTGGCCGACTCCTCGCGGTTCGAGGTCGGCCAGTGGTACGCGCTCGAGGTGAACGCGCTGTCCGGGCGCTGGGAGAAGGAGCTGCAGCGCCTCGTCCAGGTGACGCAGATCGTCGACGCGACGCACGTGCGCGTCAACTACAAGGCGGGCTGGGAGCTCGCGAAGGGCCGCACGCTCACGTGGACGCGCGTCGAACCGGTCGAGCAGGTGCACGTGCGCCACCTGGCGTTCGTCGGGCGCGCGGACGGCGACCAGTACACGGGCTCCCACCCGATCGCCTACGAGTACGCGGTGAGCTGCGACGTCGAGGACGTGCACGGCGTCGCGACGTTCTGGCCGCTGGTCATGCGACGCTGGAGCACGTACTTCCGCACGGCCGGCTGCTCGCTGGCCAACCCGGCGTCGGTGACGTGGGGCGGCGCGGGGTACCTGACCCAGCAGATCTACTGCAACTACGGGCACGTCGTGGACTGTCACACGGCCAACGCCCGCCACCTCAACGACTGGACGGCGTCGTCGTACGGGCTGGTGGAGAACTGCCACGGCGACGGGGACGACCAGGGCCCGTTCGTCACGCACGGCCAGTACGAGCACGACCTCACGTACGTGGGGAACTCGGGCCTCATGACGTTCGCGAACTCGGGCGCCGCGTGGGGCTCGTCGGCGAAGCGCATCACGGTCACCAAGCACGTGTGCTCGTGGTTCGTGGCCCGCGTCAAGGTCAGCGACCTCACGCTCACCGACGTGCAGGTGATCCGCAAGGAGGGCCTGGCCGGGTCCGGGATGATGTGGGTGAACGCCGACGGCGTGCAGCTGCGCGGCTGCCAGGCCGACGACACGCTGATCGTCTCGCAGGCGTCGGACCGCTCGACGCGGCCGAACGTCATCGAGGGGTCGCGGTTCGCCGTGCTGCCGGACACGCCCGTCACGCAGGCGACCGTGAGCCGGCCCGTCCACCTGGTGCGGACCGCGCTGAGCGGCCTGAAGAACGCCTCGTTCGCCGGGTCGGGGCCCGTCGTGCTGGAGGACTGCGTGCTGCAGGCCGCGGAGGGCGAGGGCACGCTCACGGTCTCCGGCGACGTCACCGTGCGCGGCGGCACGCTGACGAACGTGGCCCTCGTCGCCGCCGGGGCGACGGAGCAGACGGTGCGGGCCGGCGACGGCGCCCGGCTGCAGGGCAGCCCGGCCGGCGGCGCGTTCCTCTCCCGGAAGGCCGCCACCGCCGCCGTGACGTGGGCGCTGGACGGCCTCGCCTCGACGGCCGGCGACGGCACGGCCCACGCGGTCCTGAGGGGCGGCACGAACCGCTGGACGGCGGTCGGATCCCGGTTCGCGGGCGGCCGGATCGAGCTCGCCGACGGCGCGTTCGGCGACGGCTCGTCGCTCGTGCAGACCGGCACCGTCGAGCAGGGCGTCGAGCGCACCGCGTTCCCGCAGGACGGGCCGCGCGTGACGACGGCCGGCTCGCTGGTCCTGTGAGAAGAGGCGCCCGTCCGCGCGCCGTCCGGCGCGGGGACGGGCGCCGTCCCGGCACCGTGGCGCCCGGGGCAAGGGCCCTGCCGGATGCAGGTCACAAATCGGTACCAGGTGGACCGGCCGCCGTGAGGGAGTTAACAGCGGGGCCGGTCTGGCGTAACATCCCTGTGGCAGAGTGCTATAGCAAATAGCAGATCGAGCCGAACGGAGGTCGTCCCGCACGGGACGAGCACCCACAGTACGACCCACGCAGCACCTCATCGCAACGGAGCAAGGACCGCACGTGACCCCCACCCCCCAGGTCGTGACCGTCGCCCTCGTCGGCGCGGGCAACCGCGGCCAGACGTACGCCCGCTGGATCGCGGCGCACCCCGACCGGGCGCGCCTCGTCGCCGTCGCCGACCCGCGCCCGCACCAGCGCTCGCTCGTCGCGACCCAGGCCCGCGAGGCGCGTGCGGCCACCGGCGAGCCGGAGCCGCAGGTGCTCGAGCTGGAGACCTGGCAGGACCTCGCCGCTGCCGGCGCCGGCCGCCCCGAGGGCCGGGTGGCCGACATGGTGATCGTCGCGACGCAGGACCGCGAGCACCGCGACCCCGTCGTCGCCCTCGCACCCCAGGGGTACGCCGTCCTGGTGGAGAAGCCGCTCGCCCCGAGCCCGCAGGAGTGCCGCGACGTCGTCGACGCGGTCGAGGCCGCCGGCGTCCTGTTCGGGGTCTGCCACGTCATGCGGTACATGCCGTACACCGACCTGGTGAAGTCCGTCGTGGACTCCGGAGTGCTCGGCGAGATCGTCAACGTGCAGCACCTCGAGCCCGTGGGCTGGTGGCACGACGCGCACTCGTACGTCCGCGGGCCGTGGCGCAGCGAGTCGACGTCGAGCCCGATGCTGCTCGCGAAGTCCAGCCACGACCTCGACTGGATCCGCTACGTCACCGGCAAACGCATCACGAGCGTCGCGAGCTTCGGCTCCCTCAAGCACTTCCGCCCCGAGGAGCGGCCGGCCGGCGCGGCGGACCGCTGCCTCGACTGTCCGCTCGAGCCCTCCTGCCCGTACTCCGCGCCGCGGCTGTACCTCACGACGCTGCGCGAGCAGGGCCCGATCTGGCCGGTGTCCGTGATCACGGACGCGACCGACGAGGCGGGGGTCGTCGAGGCCCTGCGCACGGGCGACTACGGCCGCTGCGTCTACGCCTCCGACAACGACGTCGTCGACCACCAGGTCGTGGCGATGGAGCTCGACGGCGGGTCCGCGGCGACGTTCACGATGACGGCGTTCAGCGAGCAGGACCACCGCAAGACGCAGATCTTCGGCACGCACGGCTGCCTCGACGGCGACGGCGAGAAGGTGCGCGTCACCGACTTCCGCGACGGGAGCGTGACCGTGCACGACGCCGGGCACCACGGCGCGACCACCGCGGCCGACGACCACGGCGGCGGCGACAGCGGCGTCATGGACGCCTTCGTGCGTGCCGTCGCCACCGGCGACCCGAGCCACGTGCGCTCCGGCGCCGTGGAGTCCCTCCAGTCCCACCTCGCGGTCTTCGCCGCCGAGGAGTCCCGGCTCGACCGCACCGTCGTCGACGTCCCCGCGCGATGAAGACCGGCGACCCGCACCACCCCGCAGGCCAGCACGACACCCGACACAGCCCACCGTCCGGACGCACTGGAGCGGACCGGTCAGACCTGAAGGAGAAGTCGATGACCCAGCGCACGATCCGGCGCGGCTGGACCGCCGCCCTCGCCGTCGTCTCGTTCGGCGCCCTCGCGGCGTGCGGCGGCGGCTCCACGGGCGGCGACGCCGTCCCCGAGCCCGAGGACGGGGCCGCCTCCGGCTCCGTCACCATGTGGACCTACCCGGTCATCGCGGACGAGGCCGCCCACAAGGCGTTCTGGGACGAGAAGATCGCGGAGTTCACCAAGGAGAACCCCGAGGTCGACGTGAACGTCGAGATCTACCCCTGGGCGGGTCGCGACGAGACCCTCGCCACCGCGATCGCGGGCAACAAGGGGCCGGACGTCGTCTACCTCATCCCCGACCAGCTGCCGAAGTACGCGAAGTCCCTCGCGGCCGTCGACAACTTCGTCACCGACCAGTCGGACGGGCTGCGCGAGAACGCCAAGGCCGCCGTGACCATCGACGACGCCATGATGGGCTCGCCGCTGATCATGAACTCCAAGCCCCTGGTCTGCAACGCCGCCGCCTTCGACGCGATCGGCGAGTCCGGCAACTACCCCGCCACCTGGGACGACCTGATGGCGCTCGCGCCGAAGTTCAAGGACGCGGGCTACGACGTCACCAACTACTGGGGCGCCGTCGACGCGACGCTCAACGAGTCGTTCTACCCGCTCCTGTGGCAGGCCGGCGGCTCCGTCTTCACCGAGGACGGCACGGGGGTCGCGTTCAACTCCCCCGAGGGCGTCGAGGCGCTCCAGTTCATCACGGACCTCGCCGAGGGCGGCTACGTCGAGAAGGACCTGCTGACGACCATCCCGGCGTTCGAGCAGACCCGCACCGCCCAGGGCAAGATCGCCTGCACCTGGCAGCAGGGCCCCGCCGACGTCGCGTCGTTCTGGGGCGAGGACAACGTCGTCGTGCTGCCGTCCCTCAAGGACGCCGAGTCGATCGGCTACGGCACCGTCGGCTCCCTGTCCCTGATGAAGGGCTCGGACGACCTCGACGCCGCGGGCAAGTGGCTCGCGTTCGCGACGAGCGACGAGGTCAGCGCCGAGTACGCCAAGGCGTCCGGCTGGTTCGGCCCCTACAGCGACCAGGAGGGCCTGTACGAGGGCGACAAGACGATGACCGCCCTCGAGGGCACGCTCGACGCCACCACCTCCGGCGACCTCAACGAGAAGTCCCGCGAGGTCATGGGCGTCCTCGCCCCGGAGATCCAGGCCGCCCTCATCGGCGAGAAGACCCCGGAGCAGGCGCTCGAGGACGCCGCCGCCGCGGCCGAGCCCCTGCTCGGCTGACCGACCCGCGAGGGTCCGGAGCGGACCGACGCACCGTGCACGGTCGCGCCGGACGCCGGGAGCCCTGTTCCCGGCGTCCGGCGCCCGCGCCGCGAAGGAGAACCACCCATGACGACGACCACCCCGACGGCACCCCTGGGCGCGACGGCCGGCCCCCGGCCCCCGGAGCGACCCGGCGCCCTGCGGCGCACGATGGCGCGCCGCGAGGCCAAGATCGGCCTGCTGTTCGCCCTGCCCGCCTTCCTGCTCTTCCTGCTCTTCCGCTTCGGCCCGGCGATCGCCGGGGTCGGGCTGAGCTTCTTCGACTACACGATCGGCGCCGGCGCCGAGTGGACCGGGCTGGACAACTTCCGCCGGATGGTCGTGGACCCGGTCTTCTGGTCCGCGCTGCGGGTGACCGTCGTCCTGAGCATCCTCATCGTGCCGGTCCAGCTCGCGATCTCCACACTCATGGCGCTGCTGGTACGCCGCGCGTTCCGCGGCTCCGGCCTGTTCCGGTCCGTGTTCTTCCTGCCCGTCGTGACGAGCCTCGTCCTCGCGGCGACCGTCTTCACCTGGGTCTTCTCGACCGGCGGGCCGTGGTCGAAGCTCATGGGACTGCTGGGCCTGTCCACCGACTCCTGGCTCGGCTCGACGACGTTCGTGCTCCCGGCGCTCGCCCTCGTGGCCGTCTGGTCCCGCTTCGGCTACGGGATGCTCATCCTGCTGGCCCGCATGCAGGACCTGCCGCGCGAGCTCGAGGAGGCCGCCGCGATCGACGGCGCGAACGGCTGGCAGCGGTTCTGGCGCATCATCGTGCCGCAGCTGAAGCCGACCCTGTTCTTCCTCGCGGTCATCGAGACCACCGCGTCGTTCCAGATCTTCGACCTCGTCTACATGATGACCGGGGGCGGGCCCGCCCGGGCGAGCTACAGCCTCGTCTACGAGATCTACAACCAGGGCTTCAAGTACTTCGACCTCGGCTACGCCAGCGCGCTCGGCGTCGCCCTGTTCGTCCTCACGCTCGTCGTCGCCCTCGTGCAGCGGGCCGTCATCGGGAAGGAGAAGTGACCATGACGACCGAGGTCACCGCCCAGGGTCCGGCCGCGTCGCGAGCCGTCCCGCCCCCCGCCCGGCGCCGCCGCTCGCGCGGCTCGGGCATGGAGCCGTCCGCCGGCGGCAAGGTGCTGCGCTACGTGGTGCTGTCCGTCGCGGCCGTCGTGACGATCTTCCCGTTCTACGCGATGGTCGTGCTGTCGCTGAAGCCGGCCGCGGCCATCGAGTTCCCCGCCTCGCTGCTGCCGACGAACCTCGGCACCGGGGCCTACGAGCGCGTGCTGTCCGCCGGCGGGATCGGCACGTGGTTCGTCAACACGCTGATCTACTCGGCCGTGTCCGTCGTGGCCGTGCTCGCCCTGTCCGCGATGGCCGGGTACGCGTTCGCCAAGAAGCGGTTCCCGGGCCGGGAGACGATGTTCTGGTCGTTCCTCGCGATGGTCATGGTGCCGTACCACGTGACCCTCATCCCGACGTTCATCCTCATCGCGCAGGCCGGGGGCCTCGACACCTACTGGGGCCTCATCCTGCCGACGCTGGCGAACGCCCAGGCCGTGTTCCTCATGCGGCAGTTCATCATGGACCTGCCCGACGAGCTGTTCGAGGCCGCCAAGCTCGACGGCGCCTCGGAGTGGCGCATCTTCGTCTCGATCGTCCTGCCGCTGTGCAAGCCGATCCTCGCCACGCTCGGCACGTTCGTCTTCCTGTGGCACTGGAACGACTTCCTGTGGCCGCTCATCATCGGCCAGGGCACGGAGCACTGGACCCTCACCGTCGGCATCGCCTCGCTGCAGCAGCAGGACGTGCCGCTCAACATGATCCTCGCCGGCGCGACCATCTCGTTCGTGCCGATCTTCGCCGCCTACCTCGTGGCCCAGCGCTACTTCCAGGAGGGCGTCACGATGTCCGGAATCAAGGGATGACCGCACGCATGACGACGACGACCCCGACCATCGCCCCCTCCGCCCGCCGCGCGGCCCCGGCCTCCGTGGCCGAGCTGGAGGACCTGCTCACCACCCCGTCCCCCGCGCTCGTCGAGGACATGGCCGCCCGGTCGGGCGACCTCGTGATCCTCGGCGCCGGCGGCAAGATGGGCCCGTCCCTCACCGTCCTGGCCCGGCGCGCGCTCGACGCGGCCGGGCGCTCCGGCGACGCCGTCCACGCGGTGTCCCGATGGTCCGACCGGTCCCAGGTCGACACCCTGCGCGACGCCGGGGTGGACGTCGTCACGGCGGACCTCATGGGCCCGGCCGCGGACCTGTCCGCGCTCCCGGACGCGGCCGACGTCGTCTACATGGTCGGCGCGAAGTTCGGCACGACCTCCGCGCCCTCGCTGGCGTGGGCCGCCAACGCCGCGCTGGTGCACGACGTCACCCGCCGCTACGCCGACGCCACGATCGCCGCGTTCTCCACCGGCAACGTGTACCCGCTGGTCCCGGTGGAGTCCGGCGGCTGCGCCGAGGACCACCCGGTGGGCCCCGTGGGCGAGTACGCGATGAGCTGCCTGGGCCGCGAGCGGCTGTTCGAGCACGCCGCGCTCACCCGGGGCACCAAGGTGGCGACCATCCGCCTCAACTACGCGGTCGACCTGCGCTACGGCGTCCTGTTCGACGTGGCGTCGCCGATCCTCGCGGGCGACCCGGTGGACGTCACCACCGGGCACGTCAACGTGGTGTGGCAGGGCTACGCCAACGAGGTGGCCCTGCGCGCCCTCGGCCAGGCCTCGGCCCCCGCGACGGCGATCAACCTCACCGGCCCGGAGACCGCCTCGGTCCGGCGCGTCGCGACCCTGCTGGGCGCGGCCCTGGACCGCGAGGTGACGTTCGCGGGCACCGAGTCGCCGACGGCGCTGCTCAACGACGCGAGCCGCTGCCACGAGCTCTTCGGCTACCCGCAGGTGCCGCTGCGCACCCTCGTCGAGTGGCAGGCCGCGTGGCTGGCCGCCGGGCTGCCGACGTCGGGCAAGCCGACCAAGTTCGCCGTCCGCGACGGGAAGTTCTGATGGCCGCCGCCCCCGCCACGGTGCCCCGGCTGGCCGACGACGTCGCCGCCCTCCTGCGGGCCGGCACCGTCATCCCGGCGCAGCCGCTCGCCCTCGACGCCGACCGCCGGCTCGACGAGCGGCGCCAGCGCGCCCTCACCCGCTACTACCACGCGGCGGGTGCCGGGGGCGTGGCCGTGGGCGTGCACACCACCCAGTTCGAGATCCGCGAGCACGGGCTGCTGCGGCCCGTGCTGGAGCTCGCGGCCGAGGTCTCGTGCGACACGGTCGCCGGGCGCTCCCCCGCCGGCTCGGTCGACCCCGGCCCGCGGCCGCTGGTGCAGGTCGCCGGCGCCGCGGGCGACGTGCGCCAGGCGGTGGCCGAGGCGGAGCTCGCCGCGGGGCTCGGCTACGACGCCGTCTTGCTCGCGCCGCGGGTGCCCGGGCTGACGGGCTCGCGCGAGGAGGTCGAGCGGGTGCTGCTCGACCGTGCCCGCGCCGTGGGCGAGGTGCTGCCCGTGATCGGCTTCTACCTCCAGGAGGCCATCGGCGGCCCGCGGCTGTCGGTGGGCTTCTGGCGCGAGTACGCCGCGATCGAGTCCGTGGTCGCGATCAAGGCGGCGCCGTTCCACCGGTACCGGACGGTCGACGTGCTGCGCGGGGTCGCCGCGTCCGGCCGCGGCGACGAGATCGCCCTGTACACGGGCAACGACGACGCGATCGTCGCCGACCTGCTCTCGCGGCTGGACGTGCCCGTCGCGACCGCGGACGGGGACACCTCGGCCTTCCGCGCCCGGTTCGTCGGCGGGCTGCTCGGCCAGTGGGCGGTCTGGACGGCCGGCGCCGTCGAGACCCTGCGGCTCGCGCACGCCGCGCACGGCGACCCGCTGCCGGGCACGGGCGCGCCGCGAGAGCCCGACCGTGAGGCGCTCGCGACGCTCGTCGCGCGCCAGACCGCGCTCACGGACGCGAACGCCGCCGTCTTCGACGCCGCCCACGACTTCGCGGGCGTCATCGCCGGCGTGCACGAGGTGCTGCGGCGCCAGGGCCTGCTCGAGGGCACCTGGTGCCTCGACCCGGCAGAGGCGCTGTCGCCGGGACAGGCCGACGAGCTGACCCGCGTGACCGCCGCGTACCCGTGGCTCGCGGCCGCGGACGACGCCCTGGTCGCCGAGCACCGCGACGCGTGGCTCGCATGACGGGCACCGGCCCGGCGCCCCGCCCCGTGGCCGTCGTCGCGGTCGCGCCCGGGCTCCGCGACGAATTCTTCGCCCCCGAGGCGTGGGCGGCGCTGGGCGCGGCGGTCGACGTCGTGACCGTGGACGCGCCCGCCGGCCTCGCCGCGGCGCTGGCGGGCGCCGACCCGGCGGCGCTGGCGCGGGCGCGGGTGCTCGTCATCTCCTGGGGGACCCCGCGGCTGGACGCGGCGCTCCTCGACCGCCTGCCCGCGCTGCGCCTCGTCGCGCACACGGGGGCGTCGGTCAAGCCGTTCGTCACGCCCGAGCTGTTCGACCGCGGTGTCCGGGTCACGCAGGCGGGCCAGGGCATGGCCCGCCCCGTCGCGGAGGTGTCCGTCGCCTTCGCGCTCGCGCTGCTGCACCAGCTCCCCCGGTTCCACAACGCCCTCCACGACGGCGCGGCGTGGGAGCGCGCCGAGGACGCGCCGCCGCGGCACGAGATCGCGGGCACCCGCGTCGGCGTGATCGGGGCGTCGCGCACCGGGCGCGCCGCCATCGCGATGCTGCGGGCGCTCGGCGCCGACGTGGCGGTCGCGGACCCGACGCTCTCGGCGGCCGACGCGCACGCGCTGGGCGTCGTGCTGCTGCCGCTCGACGCGCTGCTGGCCACGAGCCGCGTCACGATGATCCACGCGCCGACCCTGCCGGAGACCCGCCACCTGGTCGGGGCGCGCGAGCTCGCGCTCATGCCGGACGGGGCGGGCCTCGTCAACACCGCCCGGTCGTGGCTGACGGACGAGGACGCGCTCGTGCGCGAGCTCGCGACGGGCCGGATCGACGCCGCCCTCGACGTGTACGACGCCGAGCCCCTGCCCGGGGACCACCCGCTGCGGCGGCTCCCGAACGTGCTGCTCACCCCGCACCACGCCGCCGCGACCGTCCAGGGCCGGCTGCGCCAGGGCGCCATCGTCGTGGACGAGGTGTCGCGGTTCCTCGACGGCCGCCCCCTGGGGCACGAGGTGACGCGGGAGGCGCTCGACGGGATCGCCTGACGGCGGGCGGGGCGCGGTGCGTCGGTAGATTGGGGCCGTCATCGTCGGACGCCTCGACCGGGAGCTGCCCGTGGACCGGACCCCTCACCACGACGCCGCCCCCGAGGCGATCCTCGGCCGCGACGCCGAGCTCGCCCGCGTGGAGGCGCTGGCCGCACCGGGCTCCGGCGGGGCGCTCCTCGTCGTCGGCGAGCCGGGCCTCGGCAAGACCATGCTGCTCGACCACGCCGCCCGCCACGGGCGCCGGTCCGGCCGCCGCGTGCTGGTCGCGCGCGGCGCGCGGGGCGAGCGCGACCTCGCGTTCGCCGCCCTCCACCAGCTCCTGCTGCCCCGCCTCGACCACGTCGGCCGCCTGCCGGCGCCCCAGGCGCGGGCCCTCGGGGCCGCGCTCGGGCTCCGGGAGGACTCGGCGATCCCCGACCGGCTGCACCTGGCCGCGGGCGCGCTCACGCTGCTGTGCGAGGCGGACGGGCCGGACGCCGCGGCCGACGACGCCGGCACCCTCGCGGTCGTCGACGACCTGCAGTGGGCGGACGAGGCGTCCCGCGACGTGCTGCTCTTCTGCGCGCGCCGCCTGACCGACGCGGCGGCCGGGACGGCGCTGCTCGTCGCGACCCGTCCCCCCGGGCCCGCCGACCCGCTGCCCGCGATCGTGCTGTCGGGCCTCGACGACCAGGCGGCCGCCCGGCTGCTCGACCGGCAGCCCGAGCCGCCGCCGGCGGCGATCCGTCGCGACGTGCTGGAGCTGGCCGACGGCAACCCGCTGGCGCTCGTGGAGCTGTCCCGCTCGGGCGGCGCCGTCCCGGCCCGCGCCGCGGCGGCGGCGGGCCCGTGGCCGGTGAGCGAGCGGGTCGAGCAGGCGTTCGCCGCCCGGCTCCCCGCGCTGCCGGGCTCCACCCGTCGGCTGCTCCTGCTCGCGGCCGCGGCGGACGCCGACGACCTCGGCCCGGTGCTCGCCGCCGACGGCCACGACGACCCCGGCGACGCGCTGGACGCGTGGGCACCCGCGGAGCGGGCCGGCCTGGTGCACCTGGACGGCCCGCGGTTCCGCTTCCGGCACCCGCTCGCGCGGGCGGCCGTCTACCAGGCGGCGCCGCTCGCCGAGCGCCGGGGCGCGCACCTGGCCCTCGCCGAGGTCGTCGAGGACCCCGACCGGCGGGCCTGGCACCGCGCGGCCGCCGCCGTCGGCCCGGACGCCGAGACCGCGGACCAGCTCGAGGAGACCGCCGACCGCGCACGGGAGCGGGGCGGCTGGGCCGCCAGCGCCCGCGCCCTGGAACGGGCCGCCGACCTCTCCCCCGACCCCGCCGCGGCGGCGCGGCGGTTCCTCCTCGCCGCGCCCGCGGCGATGTACACGGGGCGCACGGCCTGGGTGGAGCGGCTCGCCGGCCTCGCCCGGGCTGCCGCCACCGACGATCTCACCCGCCTCGAGGCCGACCTCTACGCCGGCTGGGCGGTCGCCTCGACCGCGCGGCACCGCGAGGCGGTCGAGCGCCTCACCTCCGTCGCGCGACGCGGCGCCGGAGCGGACCCCGAGCTGGCCCTCTCCGCCCTCGCGCCGGCCGCCGTCGCCGCCTACAACTCCGGCGACGACGGGCTGTTCGACGACGTCGCGCGCACCCTGGAGGCGCTGCGCCCCGCCGCGGACGAGCCCGTCACCGCCTGGGTGCGCGGCACGGCCGAGCCCTTCGCGTCCGCCTCGCGCGCCGCCCTGGACGCCGCGGTGCGCGCGCACGCGAGCCTCGGCATCAACGAGCTCAACGTCCTCGGCGGCGCCGCCTGGGTGCTCGACGAGACCACGCTCTCCGCCCGGCTGCTCGGCGAGCTGCTCGACCTGTTCGCCCACGGCCCGACCGCGGGCACGAACGCGCTCGTCTCGAGCACGGTGGCGGCGACCCTCCAGGAGCTCGGCCGCTGGGACGACGCGCAGGCCCACGCGGAGGACGCGGCGCGGATCGCCGACGCGACGGGGATGTCGGTCGTGCGCGCGGCCGCCACCGCCACGTCGGCGATGCTGGCCGCCACCCGCGGGCGCGTCGAGGAGGCGCGCGGCCTCGCCCACGAGGCCCTCGCCGCGGTCGACCCGGAGACGACCCGCGCGGTCGGGGTGCGCGCCCGGCAGGCGCTCGGGCTGGCCGCGCTCGCCGCGGGCGACCCGGAGGGTGCCTACGACGTGCTGCGCCGCACCTTCGACGCCGCGGGCTCCCCCGTGCACCGGCACGCCTCCGTGCACTCGCTCGTGCCGCTCGCCTCCGCGGCGGCGCGCGGCGAGCGGCCCGAGGTCCTCGACGACGCCCGGCGGGTCGTCGCGGCGACGACCACGCACGTCGGGACGTCGCCCGGCCCCCGCGTGGTCGCGCTGCTGCACCACGCCCGCGCCCTGCTGGCCCCGCCGGAGGACGCGGAGCCCGCCTACCGCGCCGCGCTGGCCGACCCGGCGGCCGCCACCTGGCCGTTCGAGCGGGCGCTCGTCCGGCTCGACCTCGGGGAACGGCTGCGGCGGCTGCACCAGGTGAGCGCGGCCCGCACGGAGCTGAGCGCGGCGCGCGAGACGTTCCTGCGGATCGGCGCCGTGCCCTTCGCGGACCGGGCGACGGCGGAGCTGCGAGCCGCCGGCGTGCCGGTGCCGGAGCGCACCCCCGACACCCTCGCGCAGCTCACCCCGCAGCAGCGCCGCATCGTCCGGCTCGCCGCGCAGGGGCGCACCAACCGCGAGATCGCGGAGCGCCTCTTCCTCTCGCCGCGCACCGTCGGCTTCCATCTCTACCGGGTGTTCCCGGTGCTGGGCGTGACGTCCCGGGCGCAGCTGCGCGACCTGGTCGACGCCGGCCCCGCCGAACCAGGACCAGTCATCTGACAGAAGCGCGCGCCGCCCGCCGCGGGTGATCGTGGTGCCTCCGATCCCCGCACGGGAGGCATCATGACCGAGTTCAGCACGCCCCGCAGGGCCGTGGTCTTCGTCCACGGCCTGTGGCTCCACGCCGACTCCTGGACGCCGTGGATGGACCGCTTCGCCGAGGCCGGCTACGCCCCCTACAACCCCGGCTGGCCGGGCGACTCGGCCACCGTCGCGGAGGCCCGGGAGGACCCGGACCGCGCCGGCGGCCACGGCATCGACGAGATCGTCGCGCACTACGTCGACGTCATCGACGGCCTGCACGTCGAGGGTCTCGACCCGCGCCCGGTCGTCGTCGGGCACTCGTTCGGCGGGCTCATCACCCAGCGGCTGCTCACCGAGGGCCACGCCGCCGCCGGCATCGCCATCGACCCGGCGCCCATGCGCGGCAACATCCTGCTGCCGCCCAGCTCGCTCAAGGTCGCGTCGGTCGCCCTGAAGAACCCCGCCCACTACCAGGGTGCGGTGTCGCTGACGCCGGAGGAGTTCCGCTACGGCTTCGCGAACGAGCTGTCCGACGAGGAGGCGGCCGCCCTCTACGACCAGTGGACGATCCCCTCGCCGGGCCGCCCGCTGTTCGAGGACGCGGCGGCGAACCTGCTCCCCGGCTCGCCCGCCCGGGTCGACACCCACAACGCGGACCGCGGTCCGCTCCTGTTCATCGGTGGCGGCATGGACCACACGGCACCCGCGTCGCTGACGCGGACCTCCGCGAAGATCTACCGCAAGCACTCCGACGCCGTCACCGACCTCGTCGAGTTCCCCGACCGGGGCCACTCGCTCACCATCGACCACGGCTGGGCCGAGGTCGCGGACGCCGCCCTCGCGTGGCTCAAGGAAAAGGGGCTGTGATGCCGTTCATCACCACCACCGACGGTCTCGAGATCTTCTACAAGGACTGGGGCAGCGGCACGCCCGTCGTGTTCTCGCACGGCTGGCCGCTCAACGCGGACGCCTGGGACCGCCAGATGACGGAGGTCGTCGACGCCGGCTTCCGCGCCGTCGCGCACGACCGCCGCGGCCACGGCCGGTCCACCCAGACCTCCACGGGCAACGACATGGACCACTACGCCGACGACCTCGCGGCCCTGCTGGAGCAGCTCGACCTCACGGACGTCGTGCTCGTGGGCCACTCGACCGGCGGCGGCGAGGTGGCGCACTACCTGGCGCGGCACGGCTCGGCGCGGGTGCGCAAGGCCGTGCTGGTCGGCGCGGTCCCGCCGCTGATGGTGCAGACCCCGGAGAACCCGGACGGCACGCCGATCGAGGTCTTCGACGGCATCCGCGCGGGCGTGCTCAAGGACCGCGCGCAGTATTACCGCGAGCTCGCGGTGCCGTTCTTCGGCGCGAACCGCGAGGGCTCGTCCGTCTCCGAGGGCGCCCTCGAGCAGTTCTGGCGCCTGTCGATGCAAGCGGGGCTCAAGCCGGCGTACGACTGCATCGCGCAGTTCTCCGAGGTCGACTACACCGCCGACCTGCAGAAGATCGACGTCCCGGTGTTCGTGGCGCACGGCGACGACGACCAGATCGTGCCGATCAAGGCCGCGGGCCTGCGCTCGGCGGAGATCCTGGGCGACGCGACGCTCAAGGTCTACCCCGGCGCGTCGCACGGGATCGTGGGGGCGTACGAGGACGAGTTCACGAAGGACCTGGTGGCGTTCGTCCAGGCGTGACGCCGCGGGGCGGTCTCCCCGGCCCGCGCGGCCGGGGGGACCGCCCTCACGCGTGCGCCCCGGCCGGGGGCGTGAGCACGTGCTCCAGGTCGGAGGCGTCCACCAGCGGGTCGTCGAGGTCCACGGTCAGCTGCGAGCGCGCCATCATCCGGGCCGACCCCGTGATGGCGGAGCGCAGGGCGGGGTAGTCGCCCACCTGGGCCCGCCCCAGCACGGTGCCGACGAACCGGCTGCCGCGCGGCGAGATCGTCTCCAGCGACTGCCCCTCCCGGATCTCGCCGCGCCGGGCCATCAGCGCGAGCCGCGCGGACGTGCCGGTGCCGGTGGGGCTGCGGCAGAGCACGCCGGGGTGCACGTAGGTCGCCGACGGGGACTCCCACCGCCCGTCGCCGGCCTCCCGCACCGGGCCCATGAAGTGCGCGAACGGCAGCGGCCCGACGTCGCCCAGGTCCGGGTGCTCCTGCCGCAGCCCCGGCCGCGCCGCGCGGACGAAGGCGTCCCCGAACGCGGTCAGCGCGATCTGCTCGGTCACGCCGAGGCTGAACCCGTACCGGGACGCGTCGATGAGGGCGTAGTACGCGCCGCTCCACACCAGGTCGAACAGCACGTCGCCGTGGTGCGGAACCTCCACGCTCAGCGCCTCGTCGGCCACGTACGCGGGCTCGCCCTGCGTGGTGATCGACACGACCCGGCCGTCGGTGACCCGCGCGCTGATCCGGGCGAGGCCCGCGGGCGACTCCAGCACCACGTCCTGCAGCCCGTCGCCCTCGCGCAGCGGGATGGCGCCGCTCTGCAGCAGGGCCGTGGCGGTGCAGATCGTGTTGGAGCCCGAGTACAGCGGGTACCCCATCGCCTCCATGATGATGTAGCCGGCCTGCGCCTCCGGGTGGCTCGGCTCGACGATCAGGTCCACCGACATCGCCGGGTCGCCGTACGGCTCCGACAGCAGCAGGCGGCGCAGCCCGTCGCCGCCGTGCTGCAGGTAGCGGGCCTTCTCCAGCACGGTCGCCCCCGGCAGCGGCTCGACGCCGGACATGACGACGCGGCTGACGTCGCCGCCCGACTGCGTGTCGATCAGCTCGAGGGTGCGCTCACGGCTGCGCATACGGTGCCCCCACGGTGTCCCAGTGCCGGTCGGGGACGACGACCAGCTTCCCGACGTACGTCTTGGACATGAAGGCACGCTGCGCCTCGTGCAGGTCGGAGAGGCGGTACGTGCGGTCCAGGAGCGGCCGGATCGCACCCTCGGAGACGTAGCGCACCAGCCGCCGGAACGCCGTGCGCGTCCCCTGGGAGGAGCCGTGCAGCTCGAGCTGCTTGAGGTACATCGTGCGCAGGTCGAGCTGCACGACGGGCCCCGCGATGGCGCCCGCCGTCGTGTACCGGCCCTCGGGGCGCAGGATCCGCAGCAGGTCGTTGAACATCGGCCCCGCGACGAGGTCGGCGACGACGTCGACGGGCCCGTCGACCACGCGCTCCACCGCGGCCACGAGGTCCGCGCCGTCGCGCAGGACGACGTCCTGCGCGCCGATCGCCCGCAACGCGTCCTCCTTGCCCGCGCTGGACACCGCGTACGGGACCGCGCCGCGCACGCGCGCCAGCTGGACGATCGCGGAGCCGACGCCGCCGGACGCCCCTGTCACCAGCACCCGCTCGCCCGCGGCCAGCCGCGCCCGGTCGAGCATCTGCTCGGCCGTCAGGTAGGCGCAGCAGAACGTGGCGAGCTCAGCGTCGGCGATCTCCGCGGTGATCTCGTAGGCGTTCTCCGCCGGCACCGTCACGTACTCCGCGTAGCCGCCGTCGCGCCCGTGGCCGATGTAGTCGATGTCGGCCAGGCTGTCGTCGCCCTCGGGCCGGTGGTAGATCGAGAAGTCCACCATCACGCGCTCCCCGACCCGCTCCCGCGGCACGCCCTCGCCGACGGCGGCGATCACCCCGACCGTGTCCGCGCCCTGGATGCGGGGGAACGTGAGGGTGGGACTGCCGCGTCTCCAGGACGAGACCGACGCCGGGTCGGTCTCGGTGCCGTACGCACCCTCCCGGACCCACACGTCCGTGTTGTTCATACCGCAGGCGTGCACGTCGATCAGCACCTCGCCTGCCGCCGGCACGGGCGTGGGCACGTCGTCGCGATACACCAGCCGGTCCAGGCCACCGTGGCCGACGAGCTGGAACGCCTTCATCACCGCCGGAATCTCCGCCATCAAGGGAGCCTAGGGGCGACACCCCCGCCACGTCATCGGGTACGCCAAGGCGTCACCCGCCTGTCACGCGACCGCAACACGCCGCCCCGGGAGGGCGGTGGGAGAATCGGGCCCGTGCCCGACCAGCTCCCGCCCGCCCCGTCGTCCCCGTTCGCCCACGTCGTCTACTACGAGCCCCGCATCCCCGGGAACACCGGCTCGGCGATCCGCCTCGCGGCGGTGACGGGCGCCCGTCTGCACCTCGTGGAGCCGCTGGGCTTCGACCTGTCGGAGGCGAAGCTCAAGCGGGCCGGCCTGGACTACCACGACCTCGCGGTGACCGACGTGCACCCGTCGTTCGACGCCGCCCTGGACGCCCTGCCCGGCGCGCGAGTCTTCGCCTTCACCGCGCACGCCACCACCACGTACACGGACGTCGCCTACCGGCCCGGCGACGTCCTGCTGTTCGGCCCCGAGCCCACCGGCCTGCCCGACGAGGCGCTCGACCACCCCCGCGTCACCGACCGCGTCAAGATCCCCATGCTCCCCGGTCGTCGGTCGCTCAACCTCACCAACGCCGCGTCGATCGTCGTCTACGAGGCGTGGCGGCAGGCGGGCTTCCCGGGAGCCTCCTGACGGAGGGCCCTCATCCCTCCGGCTGATGCGCCCGGCGGCGCCGGCCGCGAGGATGGGCCCATGCGCAGCAGCCTCATGACCCACACCGAGCCGCAGGGCGAGCCCGGCAGCTTCCAGCTCGTCAACCCCCGGATGGTGAAGGTCGACCTCGCCGGCTCCGGCGGCTTCTTCTTCGCCAAGCAGGGCTCGATGGTCGCGTACCAGGGCGACGTCGACTTCTCCTACGAGGGCTCCGGCGGCGTCACCAAGCTGTTCAAGAAGGCCTTCACGGGCGAGGGCATGTCGCTGATGAAGGTGTCCGGCAGCGGCGACGTCTTCCTCGCCCAGGACGCCGACGAGGTGTTCGTGCTGTACCTGGAGAACGAGAGCGTCACCGTCTCGGGCAGCAACATCCTCGCGTTCGAGAGCACCCTCACCTGGGACATCAACCGCGTCCAGGGGGCGTCGATGCTCAGCGGCGGGCTGTTCAACACGACGTTCACCGGCTCCGGCGCGCTCGCCGTCACCGCCTACGGCACGCCCGTCGTGCTCCAGGTCGACGAGCCGACGTACGTCGACATGCAGAGCGTCGTGCTCTGGTCGACGACGCTCACCAGCACCGTGCGCAAGACGGCCAAGCTGGGCGCCGCCATCGGCCGCGGCTCGGGCGAGGCGTACCAGCTGGGGCTCACCGGGAACGGGATCGTCGTGGTCCAGGCCTCCGAGGGGCACCCGCTGCCGAACCAGCAGTAGCGCCGGCGCGCGCTCGCGGCGGGGCGGTCATGCGCGCGCCCCGCCGCCCTCACGCGGGGGTCAGCACCTCGACCCGGTTGCCCGCGCCGTCGCGCGTGTGGAACCGGAGGTAGCCCGTGAACGACTCGCGCTCCGTGCGGTCGACGGCGAACCCCGCGGCCTCGAGCCGGTCCGCGGTCGCGTCGAGGGCGGCGACGTCGTCGACCACCAGCGCCGGGTGCGCCTTGCGCGCCGGGGCGAACGGGTCCTCCACGCCGACGTGGATCTCCGCGACGACCGCGCCGGCGGCGTCGTGGCCCCGGAACCAGCAGCCGCCGCGCCCCGCCAGCTCCGGCGGCTTGGGCACCTCGGTCAGCCCGAGGCCCGCGCCGTAGAACGCGCGCGCCGCGTCCTCGCCGCCCGTCGGGCACGCCACCTGCACGTGATGCAGCCGCATCGCTGTCTCCTCACCGTCGAAAGTATCTTGACGTCAAGATACCCCGTGCCGGCGACGATCCCGACGGCGCCGCTCCGCGGCGGCACGAACGGCGAGGCCCCCGCCGACGAAGATCGGGAGCATCACGGCGAACCGGCCGAGCGACGAGATCCCCGGGGCGAACGCCTCGACCAGGGAGGTCGCGGCGACCACGGCGGCCACGAAGGCCAGGCCCACCCCCAGCACGCGCACGCCGTCAGCCCTCCAGCAGCCAGCCGGCTGCGCGGCGCAGCAGGTCGGCGTGCGACGGGGAGTCGTAGGCGCGCACGTCGTGACCCAGCCCGCTGTACACGGTGCGGCCGCCATGGGCGTCGGCGACCCAGATCGCGGGGTGGCGCTCGCCGTCGTCGTCGGTCACCCAGCCCAGCACCTGTGACGACGGCGCCACGCGCAGGCGGCAGTACCGCTCGTCGGCGACGTCGACGGCGCCGAGCCCGTCGGTGATCGGGTGGGCGCCCATGGCGAGGGGCACGACGGTCTGGCCGAACGGCGGGTGCATCGAGGTGCCGGGCACCCAGCGGCCGCCGAGCACCTCCTCCCACGCGGGGTGGTCGCCGAACGCGTTGGCCGACTGGTGCACGGCGAGGATCCGGCCACCGGCACGCGCCCACGCGTCGAGGCGGGCGTGGAACGGCGCCCACGCCGCGTCGTCGGGGCCGATCCCGGCCTCGCGGAGCCCCGGCCACGGGGTGCCCGCGTTGACCACGAGGAGGTCGACGCCGTCCAGGTCGTCGAGCGCGTCGGGAGTCGTGCTGCGCACGACGACGTCGGGCGCGCCCCCGCCGAGGTCGAGGCCGGAGAGCACCAGCGCCAGCCGGTGCGAGGTCGCGGCGTGGTCGTGCCAGGGGTCCTCGTGCCGGCCGCGGCCGGCGAGGACGAGGATGCGGGTCGGGCGTGGGAATTCGGGCGGGGTCACGGCGCCCGATCGTGCCGCAGCCGGTCCCCCGGCGCCACCCCACGCTCAGGATCGATCAATTATCTCCATCATATTGAGTAAATGCTCGGAGTGTGGTGTGGTGTTCGGCGCAACGACAGCGAAGTCGTCCAGCGGCGGGCACGCCCCGCCCCGAGCCGTGAGGTCATCGATGCCTTCTCGCCCGATCGCACCGCCCCGCACCCTGCCCGAACGCGACCGCGTCCTGAGACGCGTCCTGTCCCCCACCCTCGCCCTCGTGCTCGGGGCCGGCGGTCTCGGCACCGCCGGGGCGGCGTCGGCGGCCGCCGACCCGCCGACCTCGGGAGGGTCGTTCTCGACGTCCTTCGAGCCCGACGACCCGCAGCCCACCTGGGACAGCGAGGCCGAGCAGGGCCCCGACGGCCCGCGCTCGTCGGGCGTCGTCGGGACCACCGTGCTGGAGCGCAGCCCCAGCACCCCGGTCGGCGACAACCTGCTTCCCGGCGCGACCGACTCCCTCGCCTGGGAGGGCCCGTTCCAGAACGGCGTCGGGAACGTGCCCGGCACGCTCGAGCCGACCGATGCGCAGGACGACTCCGCGATGCACTGGGCGATGCAGTCGGCCGGCGAGACCTGGGTCCAGGTGCCGATGCCGGACCTCGAGCGCGGCGCCCCGCTGCGCGCGTCGGTGACCCTCAGCGGCAGCGGCACCGTGTTCCTCAACGTCTATGACGGCAACCGCGACGTCGGCGGCGAGGAGGTCACGCTCACTGCCGAGCCGCAGACCGTGACCGTCGACATCGCCCGACCCGCGAGCGGCGGCGGGCGTCCGCAGTTCCAGATCCGCACGCACCAGAGCGGCGCCCTCGACGTCGTCGTCGCCGACGCGTCGGTCCAGCGGCTGAAGCCCGGCACCATCGACTTCCCGGGCGACGTCACGGACACCGTCGCGACCGTGACCGCCAGCGGTGAGAACGCGCCGAACGAGGTGGCGGCCAACCTGGCCGACGGGGACGTCAGCACCAAGTGGCTGGTCGGCTCCCGGACCCCGTCCGTCACCTACGAGCTCGAGAAGGCCGCCCCCGTCGCGACCTACGCGCTCGCGTCCGCGGGCGACGCCCCCGACCGCGACCCGCGCGCGTGGAAGCTCGAGGGGTCGAACGACGGCGACGACTGGACCACCCTCGACACCCGGACCAACCAGGGCTTCGCCGAGCGCCTCGAGACCCGCCGGTACACCGTCGCGGAGCCGAAGGCGTTCCGCTACTACCGCCTCAAGGTCACGGAGAACTCCGGCAGCGACGGCACCCAGCTCGCCGAGTGGCTCGTCTCCACGGAGGCCGCGCCGGCCACCCCGATGGCGACGACGCTCGGCACCGGCCCCGCCAGCGCGTACGCCGCGAAGACGCAGGCCGGCTGGACGGGCGCGCACGCCCTGCGCTACGCGGGCAGCCAGACCACCGACGGCCGCGGGTACGCGTACAACCGCGTGCTCGACGTCGACGTGCCCGTGGGCACCGGCACGCAGCTGTCGTACAAGCTGTTCCCCGAGGCGTCCGAGAAGGACCAGTCCTACGCGAGCACGCACGTCGCCGTGGACCTCGCCTTCACCGACGGCACGTACCTCAGCGACCTCGCCGCCACCGACGGCCACGGCTTCGCCCTCGACCCGCAGGGCCAGGGCGACTCGAAGGCGCTGTACGTCAACCAGTGGAACGCCGTGCAGGGCGACCTCGGCGACGTCGCGGCCGGCAAGACGGTCGACCGCGTCCTCGTCGGCTACGACAACGCGGCCGGGCCGGCCGACTTCAGCGGCTGGGTCGACGACATCTCCATCGCCGACGCCCTGGCGCCGAGCACGTCCGACCACCCGTCGGACCACGTCCTGACGACGCGAGGCACCAACTCCACCGGCGACTTCTCGCGCGGGAACAACATCCCCGCCACGGCGGTGCCGCACGGCTTCAACTTCTGGACCCCGTCGACCGACTCCGGCTCCACGAACTGGCTGTACGCCTACCAGAAGGACAACGACGGCCAGAACCGCCCGCAGATCGAGTCGTTCAACCTGAGCCACGAGCCGAGCCCCTGGATCGCCGACCGGCAGATGTTCCAGGTGATGCCGTCGGCCGCGACCGGCACGCCCGACGCCACCCGCTCCGTGCGGGCCAAGACCTTCAGCCACGACAACGAGACCGCGCGCCCGTACTACTACGGCGTCACGTTCGACGACGGCATGAAGACCGAGATCGCGCCGACCGACCACGCGGCGATGTTCCGGTTCACGTTCACCGGCGACGAGTCGAACGTCCTGTTCGACAACGTGCGCAACGACGGTGGGCTCACCCTCGACCCGGAGACCGGCACCCTGTCCGGCTACACGGACGTCGCGGGCGGCAGCCAGAGCAACGGCTACAAGCGGATGTACGTCTACGCGACGTTCGACCGGCCGGCCACGGCGGGCGACAAGCTCACCGTCGGGGACCGCGACAAGGTGGCGGGCTACCTGACGTTCGACACCTCGACGACCAAGACGGTCGAGATGCGGATCGCGACGTCCCTCATCGGCGTCGAGCAGGCCAGGCACAACCTGGACCTCGAGATCGCCGGCGACGACACGTTCGAGCAGGTGCGCGACCGCGCGCAGGACCTGTGGGACGCCAAGCTCGGCGTGATCGACGTCGAGGGCGCCTCGCAGGACCAGCTCACCACGCTCTACTCGAACCTCTACCGCCTCAACCTCTACCCGAACTCCGGGCACGAGAACGTCGGCACGGCCGCCGACCCCGAGTGGAAGCACGTCGACCAGTCGGGCACCAGCCTCGACCCCGCGCCCGAGGGCACCACGGCCACGAGGACCGGGGCGAAGATCGTCGACGGGAAGGTCTACGTCAACAACGGCTTCTGGGACACCTACCGCACCACCTGGCCCGCGTACTCCCTGCTGTACCCGGGGGACGCCGCCGAGATGGTCGACGGGATGACCCAGCAGTACGACGACGGCGGCTGGGTCTCGCGCTGGTCCGCCCCGGGCTACGCGAACTCCATGACGGGCACCAGCTCCGACGTCGCGTTCTCCGACGTGCTGAGCAAGGGCGTCGAGGACATCGACGTGCAGCGGGCCTACGACGCGGCGCTGAAGAACGCGTCCGTGGCGCCGCCGAACGAGCACGTGGGCCGCAAGGGCCAGGAGCAGGCGACGTTCCTCGGCTACACGCCGGCCTCGACGCACGAGAGCGCGTCGTGGTCGCTGGAGGACTACCTCAACGACTACGGCATCGCGACGATGTCGAAGACGCTGGCCGACTCCACCGACGCCTCCGACCCGCGCCACCAGGAGTACGCGGACAACGCCGAGTACTACCTGAACCGGGCGCAGAACTACGTGCGCCTGTTCGACCCCGAGACCGGGTTCTTCCGTGCCAAGGACGCCGACGGCGGCTGGTCCCAGTCCGCCGCCGACTTCGACCCCCGCGCCTGGGGCAGCCCGTACACGGAGACCGACGGCTGGAACTTCGCGTTCCACGCCGTCCAGGACCCCCAGGGCCTGGCGAACCTGTACGGCGGGCGCGACGAGCTCGCCGACAAGCTCGACGAGTTCTTCACCACGCCGGAGACGGCGCAGTACCCCGGCGCGTACGGCGGCGTCATCCACGAGATGCGCGAGGCCAAGGCGGTCCGGATCGGCCAGTGGGGCCTGAGCAACCAGGTCTCGCACCACATCCCGTACCTGTACGACGCCGTCGGCCAGCCGTCGAAGACGCAGGAGATCGTCCGTGAGGCGCTCGCCCGCGGCTTCGTCGGCAGCGAGATCGGCCAGGGCTACCCCGGCGACGAGGACAACGGCGAGATGTCGGGCTGGCAGGTCTTCAACGCGCTCGGCTTCTACCCGCTGCAGGTGGGCAGCCCCACCTACGCCATCGGATCCCCGCTGTTCACGAAGGCGACGATCCACCTCGCCAGCGGCAAGGACCTCGTGCTCAGCGCGCCGGAGAACAGCGCGACGAACATCTACATCCAGGGTGTCACCGTGAACGGCAAGCCCCAGACGTCGACGTCCTTCACGCACGAGCAGCTCACCGCCGGCGGGACGATCGAGTTCGACATGGGCCCGACGCCGTCCGCGTGGGGCACCGGCGACGACGACGCGCTCCCGTCGATCACGCAGGGCGACGACGTCCCCGACCCGCTCGCCGACGTCACCGGCCCGAAGAAGGGGACGGCGACGACGGACGACGCCGTCGCGAAGGCCGGCGCGCTGTTCGACGACACGTCGGCCACCTCGACGACGTTCACGTCGCCGAAGCCCACCGTGTCGTACGAGCTCAAGGGCCGCACCGCGCGGGCGACGATGTACACGCTGACGTCGGCGGCCGAGAAGGGCGGCGACCCGAAGGCGTGGACGCTGCAAGGCTCGTCCGACGGCAAGAAGTGGGTCACGCTCGACACCCGGCGCGGGCAGACGTTCGCCGAGCGTCAGCAGACGCGGGCGTTCTCCGCGGCCGACCCGGGGATCTACGGGCACTACCGGCTCGTCGTGACCTCGTCCCAGGACAAGGCCACCTCGCTGTCCGAGCTGGAGCTCCTGGCCCACCAGCCGCGCGTCGCGGAGATCGCCGACGTGGTCGACGCCGCCCGGCACGACCGCGAGATCCCCGCCCGCACGGCGCGGGAGCTGGGCGACGTCCTCGACGCGGCCCAGACCGCCGAGGACGCGGGCGACGCCGACGGCGTCCGCGCCCAGGTGCGCGCGCTCAAGGCTGTCATGGACACCACGCCGGAGAGCCGCCTCTCCGACCGTGTGCGCGAGGACCTCGAGCTGGTCGTGTCGCAGTGGATCGGGCACGGCGAGGGCCTCGGCCTCGTCCGGGCCCAGATCGGGGACCTCACCCGCAGCGACGACGTCGCCAAGGGCGTCTCACGCACCCTCCTCGGCCTGGTCGAGGACGCGCAGGACGCCGAGGACGGTAACCACGCCGCCCCCCTCGCCGACGCCCTGGCCGAGCTGCGCTCGACCGTCGCCGACGCGAAGGAGAACAAGGTGAGCCGGCTCGCGAAGGCGGCGCTGCTGCCCCTCCTGGACGAGCTGATCGCGGCCCCTCCGTCGACGATGCGGGCCACCCGGGCCGCCGAGGTGCTCATGGGCGACTACGACGCCGACAAGGCGTGGTGGCCGTCGAGCTGGTGGAACTCCGCCGTCGCGACGGAGACCGTCATCGAGTACATGCAGCGCACCGGCGACCTGAGCTACCTGCCGCAGGTGGACCGCACGTTCGAGCGCAACAAGGGCACGTTCCCCGCGGGCGAGCTCTCGGGCGACGAGCTGTGGGGCAACTTCACCAGCCGCGCCATCGACGACTCCGAGTGGTGGGGCCTCGCCTGGATCCAGGCGTACGACCTCACCGGCGACCAGAAGTACCTGGACATGGCCGAGACCATCGGCGAGTTCGTCCACGGCTACTGGGACACCAGCACCTGCGGCGGCGGCGTGTGGTGGGACCACGAGCGCACGTACAAGAACGCCGTCACGAACGGCCTGTGGGTGCGGCTGACGGCCGAGCTCCACCAGCGCATCGAGGGCGACACCACGTGGCTCGAGCGGTCGCAGGCCGGCTGGGACTGGATCACCTCCAGCGGCATGATCAACGCCGACGGGCTGGTGAACGACGGCCTGAACGGTGACTGCGAGAACAACGGCGGCACCGTGTGGACGTACAACCAGGGCGTGTTCCTCGGCGGCGGGCTCGAGCTGTACCGGGCCACGGGCGACGCCGACGTGCTCGCCACGGTCCGCGACCTCGCCGACGCCGGCACGGGCGACCCGGAGCTGGTCACCGACGGGATCCTCACCGAGGAGTGCGACCCGGCAGGGACCTGCGACGACAACGCCAAGCAGTTCAAGGGCATCTTCATGCGCTACCTGGGTGACCTCAACGACGCCCTCGATGACCACCCGTACCAGGAGTTCGTCGACACCCAGGCGGCGTCCGTGTGGGCGCACGACCGGAACGGTGAGGACCGGCTCGGCCTGCGCTGGGCCGGTGGCAGCGGCTCGGAGAAGGCCAACGTGTTCGACTGGCGCACCCAGGCGAGCGCGCTGAGCGCCCTGCTGGCGAACATGCCGGCGACGGACGGCTGACCCGGCCCGTCACCACCACCGAGGGCCGTCGTCCGACCGGACGGCGGCCCTCGGCGCGTCAGGGCCACTCCGACCCCGGAGGGATCTCAGGGGGCGAAGGCCCGCACCAGCGCGTCGACGCGCAGGTCGTCGGCGTCGGCGGAGAGCCGGCCCGCGCGGTGCAGCGAGGCGAGGCCGTGCACGGCGCTCCAGAGCACCTCGGCCGCCGTCGCCGGCTCGGCGGGCGGGTGCTCCAGCCCGGCGAGGGTGTCCGCGATCGCCGCGAAGCCCTCCTTCATCACCGCCGGGGTGTCGTCCGAGGCGAACGGGACGACGACGGGGAGCAGGAACATCGCGTCGTACGTGGCCGGGTGGCGCGCGGCGAAGTCGAGGTACGCCGTCACGAGCGCGCGCACCCGGTCGGCGTCCGTCCCCTCCGCGGCAGCGGACGACGGCGCGAGCGCGGCGGCGAGCTCCTCGAAGCCCGCCATCGCCACCGCCGTGACGATCTCCGTGCGGCCCTGGGGGAAGTGTCCGTAGAGCACCGGCTGGCTGTACTCGATCGCGTCCGCGAGCCGTCGGGTCGTCACGGCCTCCCACCCCTGCTCCTCGGCGAGGGCCCGGGCCGCGGCGACGATCCGTTCCCGGCGCTCCTCGACCTGGCGTGCTCGGCGGGCTGCTGCGGGGGTCGTCATGAGCCGACCCTAGCACTGCTAGCGGATCGCTGATACGGTTCCTAGCACTGCTAGATCAACGCATGGGAAGAGGCTGTCATGGAGTGGTTGCCGATCGTCGCCGTGGTCGTCGTCGGGCTGATGGTGGGGGTGGAGCTGTCGGTCGCGTTCGTGATGAACCCGATCTTCGACGGCCTGCCCGAGGACGCCGGGGTGCTCGCCCGCAGCCACGGCGCCCGGATGCTCGGGCGCGCGATGCCGGTCTGGTACATCGGCTCGACGCTCCTGGTCGCCGGCACGGCCCTGGTGACTCCCGACGCCGCCACCGCGGCCTGGACCGCGGTGGCGCTGCTGCTCGTCAGCGTGGGCTTGTCCGTCGCGCTGCTGGTCCCGATCAACAACCGGTCGAAGAACTGGACGCCGGAGACCGCGCCTGCCGACTACCACCAGCAGAAGAACCGGTGGGACCGCCTGCACCTGGTGCGGCTCGCGCTGATCGTCGCCGCGTTCGTCCTCGCGACCGTCGGCGCCGCGGGATGAACGGCTCCCCTACGCCTCCAGCAGCACCGCCGACCCCTGGCCGCCGCCGCCGCACAGGGCGGCCGCGCCGACCGACCCCGGCCCGAGCAGCTGCAGCCGCCGGGCCAGGTGCCCCACGACGCGGGCCCCGGACGCCCCGATCGGGTGCCCGAGCGCGATGGCGCCGCCGTGCGTGTTCACCAGCTCGGGGTCGAGGCCCAGGATGTCGACCGACGCGAGCACCACGGCCGCGAAGGCCTCGTTGATCTCGACGGCGGCGAGGTCGCGCGGCGCGACACCGGCCCGGTCGCAGGCGGCCGTGATCGCGTTCGCGGGCTGCGCGTGCAGCCCGACGTCGGGCCCGGCGACCAGCGCGTGCCCCCGGACCCGCACCCCGGTCAGGCCGCGCTCCGCCGCGACGTCGTCCGCCACGAGCACCACCGCCGCCGCGCCGTCGGAGATCTGCGACGCGTTGCCGGCCGTGATCGTGCCGTCCGGGCGGAAGGCCGGCCGGAGCCGCGCCAGCCCGTCGAGCGTGGAGTCGGGCCGCACGCCGTCGTCGGCGTCCACCACCACGGTGCCACGGCGGCCGGGCACCTCGTAGGGCGCGATCTCCTCGGCCAGCAGGTCGGCCGCCTTGGCCGCCCGCGTGTGCGAGGACACGGCCAGCGCGTCCTGCGCCTCGCGGGTGTTCCACGCGGCGGCCTCCAGCGTCTCGCCGTGCCGCTCGGTGGTCAGCCCCATCGAGTCGTGCTCGAACGCATCGGTGAGGCCGTCGTGCGTCATCGTGTCGATCAGCTCGACGGGCCCGAAGCGCTGCCCGGCGCGCGAGCCCACCCACGCGTGCGGGGCGAGCGTCATCGACTCCATCCCCACGACGGCCACGACCCGCGCCTCCCCGCCGGAGATCAGCCGGTGCGCCTGCACCACCGCCTCCGCTCCGGACAGGCAGACGGCGTTGAGCGTCACGGCCGGCACCGTCATCGGCACGCCCGCCCCGACGCCCGCCTGCCGGGCCGGGTTCTGCCCGGCGCCGCCCTGCAGCACCTGCCCGCCCACGACGACGTCCACCTCGGTGGGCTCCACGCCCGCCGCCGCCAGCGCCGCCGCCAGCGCGTGCGCGCCGAGCACGGTGGCCGGGACGGTGGCGAACGCCCCGTTCGAGCGCACGAACGGCGTCCGGCGGTACCCCACGATCACGCTCATGATGCGACCTCCTCCTCGAGCTCGACCACGACCTCGGCCTCCGTGGCCTCCCGCACCTCGTCGACCGTCACCCCGGGCGCGAGCCGGCGCAGCACGAACGCGGCCTCCAGCCCGTGGTCGGTCACGTCGAGCACGGCGCGGTCGGTGACGATCCGGTCGACCACGCCCTCGCCCGTGAGCGGCAGCGTGCACCGGCCGCGCAGCTTCGGCGTCCCGTCGCGGGCCACGTGGTCCATGAGCGCCACGATGCGCCGCGCGCCGACCACGAGGTCCATGGCGCCGCCCATGCCCTTGACGAGCTTGCCCGGCACGGTCCAGCTCGCCAGGTCGCCGGTGGCGGAGACCTGCAGCGCGCCGAGGATCGCGATGTCCACGTGCCCGCCGCGGATCATCGCGAACGACGCCGCCGCGTCGAAGTAGCTGGCGCCCGGCACCGCCGTGACGGTCTGCTTGCCGGCGTTGATGAGGTCGGCGTCCTCGGTGCCCTCCACCGGGAACGGGCCGATGCCGAGCAGGCCGTTCTCGCTCTGCAGGGTGATGCCCACGCCCTCCGGCAGGTGGTTCGCCACCAGCGTGGGGATGCCGATGCCGAGGTTGACGTAGTCGCCGTCGTGCAGCTCCGCCGCCGCCACGGCCGCCATCTCGTCGCGCGTCCAGGTCATGCCGCACCTCCCGCCGTCGTCGCCGCGTCCGCCGTAGCCGTCGCCGTGGTCGGGGCCGGGGCCGGGCGCACCGTGCGCTGCTCGATGTCCTTGACCCGCTCGCGCGCGAGCACGAGGCGGTGCGTGTAGATGCCGGGCGTCACCACGACGTCCGGGTCGATCGGCTCGTCGGTGATCTCCTCCGCCTCGACCACCGTCACGCGCCCGGCCGTCGCGATCACGGGGTTGAAGTTGCGCGCCGTGTACCGGTAGACGAGGTTGCCGAACCGGTCCGCGCGCCGCGCGTGCACCAGCGACAGGTCGGCCACGATGGCGCGCTCCAGCACGTAGCGCCGGCCGTCGATCTCGTCGACCGGCTTGCCCTCCGCCACGGGCGTCCCGACGCCGGTCGGGGTGTAGAAGGCGGGGATGCCCGCGCCGCCCGCCCGGAGCCGCTCCGCGAGCGTGCCCTGGGGCACGAACTCGACCTCGAGCACGCCGTCCAGGTACTGCTGGGCGAACAGCTTGTTCTCCCCCACGTACGAAGCGAGCACGCGCCGCACCTGGTCGTTCTCCAGCAGGATGCCGAGGCCCTTGCCGTCCACGCCCATGTTGTTGGACACGACCGTCAGGTCCTTCACCCCGGAGTCACGGACCGCCTCGATGAGGTCGGTCGGGTTGCCGCTCAGGCCGAAGCCGCCGACCGCGATCGTCATGCCGTCGCGCAGCAGGCCGTCCAGCGCGGCCACGGCGCTGGGCTGGCGCCGGCTCGTGGTCCTCGTCATCGTCGTCCCCCGTTCTCCTCGACCGTACGTCCGTCGGCGGGCCCGTCGGGAGGCCCGAAGTCCTCGAGCTTCTCGGGCGCCCCGGGCTCGGCGCCGGGCGCGGCCTGCTCCGCCCGGCGCAGCACCGCCTCGGCGTGCCGCAGCAGGGGCGCGTCGACCATCTGCCCGCCCACGGTGAGCACGCCGGCGTCGGCCGAGGCGCCCGCGGGCAGGTCGGCGAGCGCCTCGGCGCGCCCCGACGCCGCGGCGAGCACCTCGCGCGCCCGCTCCACCTCCGCCTCCGACGGCGCGAACGCGGCGCGTACCACCGCCACGTGGCTCGGGTGCACGCACAGGGAACCGACGAACCCGGTGGCCGCCGCGTCCAGCGCCTCGGCGCGCAGCCCGGACAGGTCGTCGAGCTCCAGGTGCACGGCATCGATCGCCGCCTTGCCCGCCGCGCCCGCGGCCAGCAGCACCGCCGACCGGGCGTGCCGGGCGACGTCGCGGTAGCCGCCGTCGGCGCCCCGGCTGGACGTGCCGTGCAGCGACGCCACCAGGTCCTCCGCGCCCCACGCGAGCGCGACGACGTCGGGCCGGGCGGCCAGGGCAGGCGCGGCGAGCACGCCCGCGGCGGTCTCGCACAGCGCGACGACCGCGTACGGGCCGCCGTCCGGCGCGAGCAGCGGGCCGACGAAGCGCCCGTCCGCCTTCGGCAGCATCACCGTGCGGTACGGCGTGCGGGCGAGGGCCGCGAGATCGGCCTCGTGGTCCGGCGTGCCGACCGCGTTGACCCGCACGACCACCCGCTCCGGGTCCAGCACGGTGTCGACGAGCGCGGCCCGCGCAGCGGCCTTGCGGCTGGGCGCGACGGCGTCCTCGAGGTCGAGGATCGCGGCGTCCGCGCGGTCCAGGGCCTTGGCGTACCGGTCCGGCCGGTCGGCGGGGCAGAACAGCAGCGCCGGGCCGAGCGCGAACGGGGCCGGGTTCACAGCACTCCCCCGCCGTGCTCGCTCTCGCGCCGGTGCTCGTGCTCCTCGTACCCCTCACGCGTCCACACGAGCACCGTGCGCACCGCGCGGGCCACGACGTCGCCGTCCTGGTTGCGCCCCACGTGGTCGAGCGTGACGACTCCCGTGCCGGGGCGCGAGCGGGACGGTCGCCTGTCGGCCACCGTCGTCTCGCCGTACAGGGTGTCGCCGTGGAACATCGGGTGCGGGAACGTGACCTCCGTGAACCCGAGGTTCGCCACGATCGTGCCGCGCGTGAGGTGCGCCACCGACAGCCCGACCAGCGTGGCCAGCGTGAGCATCGAGTTGACCAGCGGCTTGCCGAACGGCTGCGTCGCCGCCCACGCCGCGTCCAGGTGCAGCCCCTGCGGGTTCATCGTGACGGACGTGAACAGCACGTCGTCCGCCTCCGTCATCGTGCGGCCCGGCCGGTGCACGTACCGCACGTCGGGCTCCAGCTCGTCGTAGTA
>Ga0160452_100184_pt1 | contig 70681 bp, 51 predicted proteins | sample HID1971I_E6MG_FD_108230 | JGI IMG/M metagenome (GOLD analysis project Ga0160452, IMG submission 108230) | Enriched millipede-associated microbial communities from UW Madison campus, WI, USA - HID1971I_E6 MG | ecosystem: Host-associated > Arthropoda: Insects > Digestive system > Unclassified ...
GCCAATCCAACGCCAGCTTCCGATATGGCCCAAGTCAAGATGCGTTTGCAGAAAAGAATATTTTTGATTGGATGTTCGCACAGAACAGAAAAGGAACGACCAGCTCGGCAACGTTGAGCGGTCCGGACGTCGTGCAGGTTGGCAGTACCTTTGATGTGACTTATGGACTGGAAGGCTTGAAGCAGGACGTGTATGCGCAAGACATTACAGTCGAATACGACGCTGATAAACTCGAGCTTGTCGGTCAGCCAGTATCCGTGGATTCAAACAAGTTTGTTATTGTGGGCTCAAAAAGCGAACCAGGCAAGATTCGTATTCTGGGCACTCATTTGAATGAGAGCATAAACAACCCGGACCAGACCCTGTTCAAGCTTAGCTTCAAGGCAAAGGATACCGCCGGTGTTGCGGATATCACGGTCACGCTTCTCATCCTTGCCGATGGCGAGGGCGTAGAGGCGGAGATTGACGGCGATACGCACAAAGTAGAGATTCGCAAGCCTGTCGTACCAGGCGACTTCAACAACGACAACCGCGCAAGCGTAGGCGACCTGGCACTGATGGCAAAAGCTTATGGCAAATCTTCGACTAGCTCGGATTGGAATGACGTGAAGAAATTCGACCTGAATAATGACGGCACGATCGACATCGAAGATCTTTCCGCACAGGCTCGTCTTATTCTGACTCAATAATTGACGTTGGATTGAGGTTTGCTAGCGGCTCGCCTGCCAAAACAGGCGAGCTTTTTTTAGTGTGCCACGCATGGCGACGAACTAGGCGGTGAAAGTCCGCTGTGGGGGTTTGTAGTTACCAACCACTAGCCAAGAGCAAGGGTGTCCATTGTGAGATGGAATCTGAAGGAAGCTGGAGGCAAAATTCCGACCCGAGGAACACGAACATCATCAGGCATAGGACATGGGATGAGCTTGCTAAACAAAGCGAAGTCCAATAACTACACGGACATGTCAATGTAAATGGTGCGGGTAATTGGAAGGAAAGTGAGTCGTCTTACCGTGGGAGGTCTCATGGACGTGAGGAGATGAACTTCGAATCACGGTTGAAACAAGATTTATCATGAGAAGTCAGCAGAGGCCATAGTACCTCCTGCCGTCGACAGCAGAAGGGAAGGGCTGAACCTAAGGAGGTGATCGTCAATGAATGTTACTAAAACAGGAGCAAAGTGCAGCCAACTTCGAAAAGAAGGCTCCACGCAGAAAGATAGTGCGGAACACGAAGGATATGCGGGAGTGCACATTCCTGAGAGGATAACTGAAACGGACGAAGCCAACACAAGCAAGTCGATGGAGAAGTTGCTTGAGAAGATCGTGAGCCGAGACAACTTGAACGAAGCGTTCAAGCGTGTCAAAGCGAATAAGGGATCGCACGGATACGACGGGATGGGAGTAGATGAACTTCTACACTATCTAAAAGAGAACGGCGAGACCATCAAGCAACAAATTCTGGACGGGAAATACCGTCCGAATCCCGTTCGACGGGTGGAGATCCCGAAGGAGAACGGAAAGAAAAGAAACCTGGGGATCCCAACGGTGGTGGACCGATTTGTCCAACAAGCAATCGCCCAAGTACTGACACCGATCTACGAAAAGCAGTTCTCCGAAAACAGCTACGGCTTCCGCCCGAAACGGAAGGCACATGATGCGATCCGGAAGAGCCAGGAGAATATCGATGGCGGCTATCGATTCGTCGTAGACATGGACTTAGAGAAATACTTTGATACGGTTAACCAAAGCAAACTAATCGAAGTGCTGTCTAGAACCATAAAGGACGGACGAGTCCTATCGCTCATACACAAATTCCTGAAAGCGGGAGTGGTGGTTAAGCACAAGTTCGAGGAAACGGAACTCGGCGTGCCGCAGGGTGGAAACCTGAGTCCAATCCTTAGCAACATCATGCTAAATGAACTGGACAAGGAACTCCAGAAGAGAGGACATCGCTTTGTTCGGTATGCAGACGATATGCTCATATTCTGCAAAAGCAGAAGGAGCGCAGAACGAACACTGGCAAACATTCTCCCCTTCATTGAGCAGAAGCTGTTCCTCAAGGTGAATCGGGAAAAGACGGTTGTGGACGATGCGAGAAAGGTTAAATTTCTTGGTTTCTCATTCTATAGTCGAAAGGGACAAACAAAGGTCCGGATACATCCTAAATCGATCGCCAAGATGAAAGCCAAAGTAAAAGAGCTGACATCGAGAAGCAACGGAATGGGAAATGAAGAGCGAGTAATGAAACTGAAACGGTACATCACGGGGTGGATAAACTACTTCAAGATAGCCGACATGAAGAAGTTGCTCCAGACGACGGACGAATGGATGCGAAGGCGGATTCGAATGATCTTCTGGAAACAGTGGAAACGAGTGCGAACCAGATTCGATAGGCTGAAATCACTGGGTATCCATGAACAGAAGGCATGGGAATACGCGAACACAAGAAAAAGCTATTGGCGAACATCCAAGAGCCCAATCCTCTCTAAATCCCTCAACAACACCACGATTAAAGGATTAGGATTTCTGTTCTTTTCCGATTATTATCGACAAGTCAATGTGTAAACTTAGGAACCGCCGTATACCGAACGGTACGTACGGTGGTGTGGGAGGTCGGCTACTCAACTAATGAGTAGCCTCCTACCCGATTGTTACGAGCTTCGCTTGGCGGTTATAAATATGACACTAGGTGACATAATGAAGCTCTATAATTGAAATAGATCAACGAGAGGAGCAATAACGCATGAGCCGAAAAATCATTTTAGACTTGGCGGTTACATTGGATGGTTTTATTGAAGGGAAGAATGGCGAAGTCGATTGGTGCATTATGGATCCCGAATTGGAGTTCGATCAATTTTTGCACCAAGTCGATACGATACTGTATGGAAGAAAAAGCTATGACGCATGGGGGCAATACACGCCGAAACCGGAAGATTCGGAGGCCGACAAACTTTTTTGGGCCTTGGTTCATAGCAAAAAGAAATATGTGTTTTCCAGGTCGCAGAAGGGGACGGATCAAAAAGCCGTATTTATAAACGAGCACATCCTTGAAGAAGTAAATAAAATCAAGCAGCGTCCTGGCAAGGACATCTGGCTCTATGGCGGAGCAAGTCTGATCACAACGTTTATCCACTTAGGACTGGTGGATGAATTTAGACTTTCCGTTCACCCTGTGGTGTTGGGAGAAGGAAAACCGCTGTTTGCGGATATTAAACAACGGTTGCATTTAAAGCTGTCCCATTCCCGAACGTTCTCTTCGGGCCTTGTACAGCTCATTTATGTTTGGGACGGTGGGGACCATGAGCGTCCATGATATCGTCATCCAAGGCGCTCGCGAGAATAACCTGAAAAACGTAAATGTCCGCATCCCGAAGCGGAAAATTACGATCTTTACCGGCGTCTCCGGTTCGGGCAAATCCTCGCTGGTCTTCGACACCATTAGTGTCGAAGCTCAGCGACAGCTGAACGAGACGTTCTCCGCTTTCATCCGCAGCCGCTTGCCCCGGTTTAGTCAACCCGATGCCGATCTGATCGAGAACTTGTCTACAGCCGTTGTCATCGATCAGAAGAGGCTCGGCGGCAACTCTCGCTCGACGGTCGGCACGATCACGGATATCTACTCCATGCTTCGACTGCTGTTCTCCAGAATCGGCAAACCATTTGCCGGTCATTCGCATGTTTTCTCCTTTAACGACCCGGCGGGTATGTGTCCGGAATGCTCCGGCGTCGGACAGGTGGTGCAGTTTGATGTGGCGAAGCTGCTCGATCGGTCCAAATCGCTGAATGAAGGCGCGATCCTGTTCCCCGCTTTTAAAGTGGGGGGCTGGTTATGGAATACATATGCCCATTCCGGATTATTCGACAATGACAAGCGGCTTGTTGATTACAGCGAGGAAGAGTGGGACATCCTCCTCCACGGCAAGGAGAGCAAAATCGTATATCATACGAAAGGCGGCGCGATCGAGTCGGATTACGAAGGTCTGCTGCCCAAGCTCACCCGTCTGTATTTGAAGCGGGATAGCAGCGAGCTGTCCGAGGCCAAACGCGAATCGATGGATCAGTTTTTGACATACAATGAATGCAGCCTGTGCAAGGGAAGCCGGTTGAATCAAACGGCCTTGGACTGCCGGATCAACGGCTACAATATCGCCCAATGCGCGGCAATGGAAATGGGCGAGCTTATACGTATGATCCAAGCTATCCAGGATCCCGTAGCTGCACCCATGGTAGAAGGGATGTTGACCCGGTTGAACCACCTGGTATCGATTGGGCTGGAATATCTGAGTCTGGACCGGCCAACCGCAACCTTGTCGGGCGGGGAGTCGCAGCGCATCAAGATGGTCCGTCATCTGAGCAGCAGTCTTACTGATATGATCTACATATTCGACGAGCCTAGTGTCGGGCTGCATCCGAGGGATGTCCATCGGCTGAATGACATGCTGGTCCAGCTCCGGGACAAAGGAAATACGGTGCTTGTCGTCGAGCATGACCGCGAAGTGATGGAGATCGCCGATTACATTATAGATGTAGGGCCTCATGCGGGCACACACGGCGGAGAGATCGTGTACGAAGGCGACTTTTCAGGCTTGCTCCGCGCGGATACATTGACAGGAAGGTGCTTGAAGCAAAGTCTGCCCCTGAAAGCTACTCCCCGGATGCCAAAGCATTGGATGACAATAGCCAGCGCGAGCCTGCACAATTTGAAGGATGTGACCGTTAATATCCCTGTCGGTGTCCTGACTGTGGTAACGGGCGTTGCCGGCTCAGGCAAAAGCTCGCTAATTAACGGAGCCTTCCTGCCCGCGCATCCGGAAGCGGTCGTAATCGATCAGTCCGCTGTGGGCACATCCATCCGCTCAACTCCGGCTACCTATACAGGGATGATGGACGAGATCCGCCGGCTGTTTTCAGTCGCCAATAAGGTTAGCGCCTCCCTGTTCAGCTTTAACTCCAAGGGAGCCTGTGCCAGCTGCCAAGGTCTCGGCATGATCTACACGGATTTGGCGTTTCTCGAGCCGATCAGGACAACTTGTGAAGTATGCGAGGGCAGGCGGTTCAGCGATGAAGTGCTAGCGTACAAACTAAACGAAAAATCCATCAGCGATGTCCTCGCCATGACGGTACGGGAGGCTTTGGAGTTCTTCGGCAAGAAGGAGCTGCTCCGCAAATTAAAGACGCTGGAGGATGTAGGACTCGGGTACATAACGCTGGGCCAGCCACTGAGCACGCTATCAGGCGGAGAGTGCCAACGGATCAAACTGGCCGAGGAACTGCACAAGCAGGGCAGTCTCTATGTTATGGACGAGCCCACAACCGGACTGCATATGTCTGATATCTCTCGTCTGATGGACATCATGAATCGCTTGGTCGACGGGGGCAACACGGTGCTAGTGATCGAACACAATCTCGATGTGATCAAGAGCGCAGACTGGATCATTGACGTAGGTCGAGAGGGCGGACATCGGGGCGGCCAAATCGTATTCGAAGGCACGCCTGTCCAGCTAACAGCTGCCGAGCATTCGATAACGGGAAGGTATTTGCTTGACTTTCTACGTTATAATAATGAGATTCAGGTTCCTTAAGGAGGGCTCGTTCTGAGAGCAGATCGGCTGTTGACCATTCTATTATCGCTGCAAAATCAGGGAAGGATGACGTCGCGGGAGCTAGCGGACAAGCTGGAGGTGTCGGAGCGCACCGTCTTTCGCGATATGGAGGCGTTAAGCGCGGCGGGCATTCCCGTCTATGCCGAGCGCGGTTCCGGGGGCGGTTGGTTGTTAGCGGAAGGATATCGGACCAATCTGACAGGGATGAAAACAGAAGAGATCTTATCCTTGCTGCTCGCCAATCCGTCCAACCTGATGGATGACCTTGGTGTCAAGGATCATTTTGATGCCGCCTATCAAAAATTGTTGGCCGCCTCCCCCAAGGCGATAAAAAGGAATGCCGAGACCGTTCGTCAGCGGATGCTTGTTGATGGAGCTGGCTGGCATCAGTCGAAGGAATCGTTCGAACATCTGTCAATGGTCCAGGAAGCGGTCTGGGAAGAGCGGCAGCTGAACATACAGTATCGCAGGGAGGAAGAGAGCGTCGAACGGATCGTCAATCCGCTCGGTATCGTCGCTAAGCGAAACGTCTGGTACTTGGTGGCAGAATCAAGTGGAGAGATGCGTACCTACCGCATCTCTCGCTTGACGGGCGCTCATATGTTGGAAAAAACGTTCGAGCGGCCCGAGGACTTCGATCTGGAGCAGTATTGGGAGCACTCTACACAGCAATTCAAAAAGAGTCTGCCTCGGTATCCTGCGAAACTGAGGGTGCATCCCAGGGTACATGCACGCATCGGTCAAGAGAGGTATGCCAAGATACTGCGTACTGAAGAAGCTGGCGAGGGCAGTGACTGGATACAGCTGGATATGGAATTCCAGACACTTAACTCCGCTTGCGAAATTATTCTCAGCTACGGGTCCCAGGTTGTCGTGCTGACCCCGGAGGAATTAAGGACCAAGGTGGTGTCTGAGGTGGAGGCAATGGCAGCGAACTATGGTATTAAAACGTAGGTGTTCACCGTTCCATACTGTGAAACTGGCGTTGGAGTTGGCGGACTTGCTCCGCGAGGTCGGGAACAGGACCATCTATGATCGTATCGCGAATAACTTCTTGAATCGGCAGATTACGAACACGTGCTGGAGCAACTCCCATTTCATTCAACCATTGTGCTAACTGCTCGGAGGAGCTTGCATAGACGATCCGACCCAGTCCAACCCAGCCATGAGCCGCTGCGCACATAGGGCAATGTTCACCTGAGGTGTATACTGTCGCCTGCCCTCTTTCTTCAGCTGTCATATTCCCAGCCGCCCAACGCGCCAGAGCAAATTCCGGGTGTTGGGTATGGTCTCCGCCAGCAACATGGTTGTGGTCCTCCATCAGCACTTCTCCCGTGGCTGAGACAAGGATTGAACCGAATGGCTCATCACCGCTTTCCAGAGCAACCTTTGCAAGCTCAACACAACGTCGCAGGTGCTTCAGATCTGTATCATTAATCATTATTGAAACCTCCTTTATCTTATCGGCTACCGCCATTTTACCAAAAACACGCTCGTGGGGGATCAAGGAGAAGAGAACGTTCAGCAGCAGATTAAGGGAGCTAAACCCTTTTTACTAATAAACGCAATATTCCTTTTCGCCATACTTCCGCCATGTTCAGTTTCCTTCTACTCTGACAGAATACAGGTAACAGAACGGCGGAGGGGGAAGTGGCATGTTTCAAAAAACGGTGAAGCTGCAACCTTTTGTTGATATTTCGGGGTATACCGAGGGTTTCGAGATCGTCTCGGCTCAATTCGGTGGGGATGGCTGCGTATATGTGCTGCTGATTAACCAGATGCCCCAGCGGGAACGTGGAATGTTCGTCCCAGCGACGTTGAAGCAACCGTATACGTACAAGGTTTTGATGGTAGAAAATGACTATATCGATGAAATCGTAATTGAAGACCAGTTATTTAATTATCATTATGTTCAGCCGCTTCGCAGACATCTGCTGTTGGTTGGAGCGCGCTGCTCGTATTATGGCGCAGGCAACTATGATCTGAATGCCAAAGTCGTTGATTATAAGGGGCATACGATTCGTGAGTTCCTGCTTGGAGACGGGATTCAGAAAGTTCAAGTGACGGAGAAAGGTACGATATGGACCAGTTATTTTGACGAAGGCGTGTTCGGGAATAACGGGTGGGATCAACCCGTCGGCGCACAAGGCCTTGTAGCCTGGGATGAGAATGGCAATAAGTTATACGAAGATCATGTATCGGATATTGCCGATTGTTACGCTTTGAATGTTGTCCATGATGAGGAGGTCTGGTTTTATTATTATACAGACTTTTTGTTGGGCTGCATCTCGGGCGGACCCGATCAGCCCAAGGTCACATTTCTGAATCCTGGGATATCCGGTTCGGCCGGGTTCTGTAAGGATGGTGATCACTTCTTGTTCGATGGCGGTTATGGAAAAAGTGGAGACTATTATATCAAGAAACATGAGAAATCAAGCTTGAGCAAAGGGCAAAAGGTGCATTTCCTCAATGAGAAATCGGAGCCGCTTGTACCTTTGACACAAGATTTTCGAGAAGATCGTGTGCTGTTCATTGAAAATAATTTATTGTATCAGGTATCGATTAAAGAATTGCTCGGATGATGTTTTGAGCTTATCGATTAAAGGTCGCCTATACGGCGGCTTTTTTGCTTTAGCTTGGAAGCGGATTATAGAGAAAAATAGAGAATAGTTTTTTTAAAACAAACACATGTTCATGAAGTGCGTATTCCTTTAATCTATTTTTGAAAGCGCTTTACATCACCTATAGGGAGGATAAGTTTAAGCGATGAAAAGTAAAGTAACGCTTCTGACGGCTTCGATGGTTCTGTTTTTTTTGATGATTGCGGGGCAATTCATGCTTTCGGTTCCGAGTGCGCATGCCGCTTATACCACCGAAACATGGAAAGCGGTAGAAATTACTCTGCACAGCTCAAAGAGCTACGCCAATCCATACATGGATGTGGAGTTAAATGCCACGTTTGTCGGACCCGGAGGGGTAAGTCTAACCTTGCCCGGGTTTTGGGATGGCGGGAATACGTGGAGAATCCGCTTCGCGCCTACGGTTGTAGGTAATTGGTCGTTTACAACCGTCTCTTCCGATCCGACGGATACGGGGTTGCATGGGCAATCCGGGACCGTACAGAGTCAACCGTATTCCGGCTCTTTAAGCATCTACAAGCATGGATTCTTAAAATCGGATGCATCCAATCGCTTCCTGACCTACAACGACGGGCGTCCTTTTTATTGGTTGGCGGACACCCATTGGATGGGGTTGTCTTATCGGGAAAGATGGGATAGCTCCAATGATTCGAGATGGCCTTCCCAGTATAAGGGGATGGTTGACAAACGGGTGAAACAAGGGTATTCGGTTTACCAGATGAACTTTTTCGCTTTCGAGCAGGGCGACGTAAGTTCAAGCGGGACTTACAACGAAGGCGGTCATGTATGGAACTACAATCGATACGATGCTAACGCATCAAGCTTTATTACCTCTAGCAGTCTGTATGACAGTTACGTGGCGCATCCCTCCAAAGCGCTGGACGAGCGGGAAGGGACGATGTGGAAAGCCGACTCCAACGTCTATCCGCAATGGTTATCCATCGATCTTAAGGCGAATACGGCGATCAGCGCCATCGAAACCCTATTCGGAGAAAACGACGTATGGAGCTACAAAATCGAAGGCTCCACGGATAACGTAGCTTACACGACGCTGATTGACCGCACGGCTGGAGTGTCGGGAGATTCCTTCCTTGATTCAATAACGGCGACGGCCAGGTACGTTCGGATTTCGATTACGGGAGCGGCCGGAGGAAGTGTTCCGTCCATCCGCGAATTCAAGGTGCGCAACGCGACGAATGATGTGTTGAACTGGAACGGATTCGCTTCGGACTTAAACCCCGGATTTTGGCAAAACAGCGATCTTCGTATTCAGTATGCCGTGGATCAGGGACTGGTCGTAGCGCTCGGCATCGATTGGGGGCGGCTCCTGGACAGCGGTAACGAAGAGGATTACAAAAGAATGGCCCGATATATCGTCGCCAGATACGGCGCCTATCCGACGGTCTGGACAGGAGGCGGGGAATACGGCCAAGGAAGCGCGACCAGTTGGAAAAACGTGCTCGATTACACCTACTCGATAGACGCATACAAGAGGGCCAATACGCTTCACAACGATTACACGAACACGATTGCGTTCCGCGACGACGACGCCTATCATATCGATTTTCTGCAAAGTGGCCATGGTGCGTTGCGGGACAAGAGTTACTGGCTGGAGCATTACAATGCGACTCCGACCAAGGTCGTCATCGAAGGCGAAGCCAATTACGAAAACATTAACGGTATCCCGTCCTCCTATACGAGAGAGACGGCATGGAATGCGAATATGGCGGGCAGTGCGGGTTTCTCTTATGGGGCTGAAGGATTATGGCAAGCCACCTGGGATAGCTCCGACACATGGCAAGTGTGGGGCGGGGATCCGACTCCCTGGAACTTGGCCATCGACAAGCCGGCCGGAGAACAGATGCGTTATATGAAGGATTTCTTCGAAGCCGCAAACTGGTGGATGCTGGAACCGGATGCATCCGCGATATCCTGGAGCGGGGCCCCTGCCGGAACCCAAAGTCCAGCCGTCAAAACGAACCCGGATCGCTCATCGATCGTGGCATACTTGCCTTCGACGACAACGACCTATAGCGGGGTGGTGAACGGATTGAACATTTCGGATACCTATTCGGCAAAATGGTTACATCCGCGTACCGGAAAATACACGACAATTAGTCCGGGATTTTCCCCGAACGCATCGGGGCAATGGAGCATTCCCGCTCAACCCTCCACGGAAGATTGGACGCTGTGGGTGTCCAAGGTCACGAATACGGTAAGCCCTCCCGCGATGAGCACGGGCGGGGGAACCTACGATTCGATGCTGGGCGTTGCGATGACATCGACGACCAGCGGAGCTACGATTCACTACACGACCGACGGAACGACGCCGACGACGGCAAGTCCGATCTATACAAGTCCGTTGCTCATCATGTCTCCTTTGCCGGAAACCATTGTCTTGAAAGCCATTGCGGTAAAGAGCGGGATGACAAGCAGCCCGCAATCGATCGAGTACTATAAGCTCCTGGCGGCAAATGAAACGCTTAACCGGACTTACAGCAGCTCATCCCATTACGATGCCAATCAGACGGCCGCCAAGGCGTTCGACGGCGCGGCTACGAATTGGCAAGCGGCCTCGGGGCGGTACGCCAATGAATGGCTGCAGGTCGATTTCGGAAGCACTACCACCTTTAACACCGCCGTTATTAGCGAATACGGCCATCGTACGACGGGATTCCGGGTTGAATACTGGAACGGGACGGGATGGGCCACGGCTTACACGGGAACGACAATCGGTGACTATGGTTCTCCTCTGACCGTTACTTTCCCGGCCGTAACGACGAGCAAAGCGCGGCTTTACTTTACGGGCGGAACGGATTTCCAGCCTATTATCTATGAATTTGAGCTCTTATATCGCAACCACGCCAGCCATAAGCCGGCATCTAGTTACACCAGCTCATCGCAATACGATGCCGGCCAAACGGCCGATCGCGCGTTTGACGGGGAGCTGACGACCAACTGGCAGGCAGGCCATCATTTGTTCACGGGGCAATGGCTTGCGGTGGACTTCGGACAACCGGTCACCTTCGGCAAAGCGGTCATCACCGAATATGGAAACCGTACGACAGGCTACCGAATCGAATACTGGAACGGATCAGGGTGGGCTACGGCTTATACGGGCACAACGATCGGCGATACGGGCACGCCCAAAACCGTTACTTTTCCCGTGGTCACAGGAAGCAAAGCGCGGATCTATTTTACTTCCGGGTCGGAGCAACCGATCATCTACGAACTTGCAATCTACTAAACATGAAATTCGAATCAAGGGGTGACGTGCGAATGTATAGAAGCAGAAAATGGATGGCCAGCCTCATGGCGTGTTTGCTTGCTTTTGGAACGTGGCTCGGAGCGCCTACTCGAGAGGTTAACGCGAATACATCGTCTCCGGTCCTCAAGGTTGAGCAGTGGAAGGTCGCGGAGATTCAATTGACCAGCCAAAAAAGCTACGCAGATCCGTTTAAGGACGTTGAAGTAACGGCAGTATTTTTAGGTCCGAATCGCACGGTTATTACTCGTCCCGCCTATTGGGACGGCGGGAATGCGTGGAAGATCCGATTCGCTCCTACTCTACCGGGGATGTGGACCTATCGGGTCACCGCTTCCGATCCGTCCGATAAAGGGCTTCACGGTCAGACCGGCAAAGTGCTGAGCCAAAAATACAAAGGCGATCTGGCGATTTACAAGCACGGATTTCTCAAGGTCGGCGACGGTGGCAAGTACTTGAGCTACGCGGACGGCACGTCGTTCTTTTATTTGGGAGATACGCATTGGATCCTGCCCCATGAGCGATTTTCGTCATCCAACGCGCCCGGGGTGACTTCTCAGTTCAAGTATGTGGTGGATAAACGCAAGGAGCAAGGGTTTACGGTATACCAATCGGAGCCGATCTGGCAACCGCATGGAGGAACGCATGACGGAGCGGATGAAGAGAAAGTGGCCAATTTAAGCGACGGCTTTACTGCGGCCGATCTGGATGGCTTTCGCAACCTGGACCGCAAGTTCAAGTATATCGCGGATAACGGCCTTGTCCATGCCAACGCGCAAGTAACCTGGGCGCTGGACCCCGCGGAGAATCCAATCTATACCGAGGACTACATGTCTCGAATCGCCAAATATTGGGTGGCCCGGTACGGCGCGTATCCGGTGATCTGGACGATCGCGCAAGAGATCGATAAAAACATGTACGGCAACTACGATAACCAGTCGATGGGCAAGTGGTATGCGGTAGGGCAAAGCTTGTCTGACAACGACGCTTACGGGCATCCGATCCTGCCGCACATGGAGAGCACGAATTCGACGCTGCCGGCGAGCTCCAGTTGGGCGAACAAACCGTATCATGACGGCTGGGCGGTTCAATGGCAGGGCACTCTCTCCGGCATGAGAGTAGCCAAGTCCTTTTGGGAAGCTTCTCCGTCCAAACCTGCGGTGTTGTACGAGAGCGGTTACGACCATTTCTGGACCGATAGCCGAAATACTCTAGGGGCGGCATACAAAGCGTTCCAGTACGGGATGTATGGATACGGATACGGGGCTGCTGGCGTGTGGAACGATATTTATTCCAAAGAGGGACATCCGGACGACTTCGGAACGGCTTCCGAAATGCCAGATCGGTACTTCTGGTGGTATGACGGCGCGAATTTGAAGACGGGCGACCAGTTGACCGACTTCAAAAGATTTTATACGTCGCTGAACTGGTGGAAGCTCATCCCTCGATTCAACGATGACGCGTGGGCTTCCTTTAACGACACTACCCGGTCGTTGCTGTCGTCCGACGGTAACGAAACTTATGTCGTCTTTTTCTACAATAACGACACGGCTACCGGTACTCTGAAACAATTGGATAGGACGGCGACTTACGATGCTTATTGGTTCGACCCGCGTACGGGACTGTATTATACGATTCCCGGGAAGGTTCAAGCCGCTACTTCGAGCTGGTGCATTCCGGCAAAACCGAATAACGAGGATTGGGTGCTGCTGCTCGAAAAGCAAACGAAAAGGAAGAAAAGCAATAAGAACAAGCCGAATACCAGCCTTGATCCGAAGATTCGGCAAGCGATTGCAGACTCCATGTTAGTCGAGCCTCGCTGCTCTGTTACGAGCGGCGAGAACGGGGAACTGCCCGCGCCGTTATTGTCTTGGACATTCGACGAGAATTCCGGGCATACGTCGCCTGAATCAGCAGGGGCTAACTCTGCCGCGCAATTGAAAAATGGAGCGAAGATCGAAGCCGGAGGCGTATCGGGTAATATGCTTTCTTTGGATGGCGTTGACGATTACGCGGTTATCGATAGTGCCGCATTAAATGGCAAAGCGCAATTTACATTGTCTTTATGGGTAAACTTGCGGAAGCTGCCACAGCTCAATTATTCCTTGATTGGTAAAGAAGGAGGAGAGGCGGGCAATGCATTCCGATTAACCATTTTGCCTAGCGGAGCGGGTCACTTCGTCATGAGCACGACAGAAACAGGCTGGTATAGTACGGTTGCTTCCTTCGACTGGCCTTTGCAGACCGACCGATGGCAACAGGTTGTCGTCACTTACGACGGGAAAAACTCACGCGTGTATATTGACGGAGAGGAAGAAGGGATGAGCGGAGAGATCAGCGGAGGACTGATGACGGTAGCAAGCCCCATTCGTCTCGGGTATCCGTCGGCTTCCAATATCGAACCCGCGCAAGCCAGCATAGACGAATTGCGAATTTACGACCGGGCGCTTACGGGCGACCAGGTGGCTAAGCTTTATTCACTGAACTAAGAGCATGAACCCGACATGTCATCGAGCCCCTTCCGGCAACCCCGGCAAGGGGCTCTTACACCTGTCAAATAGAGAACAGAGAAAGTCATTTCACGCATTGACTGGGGATGCGGCCTTCTGCGAGAATAGGAGAAAAACCGGAGCTCGAAGACGCTCGATGACAGGAGAGATTCGCCGCATGAAAATCGTTCGGTTCGTTCGATCGAGATTGCATTACAAGATGATGTTGATTTACTCGCTATTAACGCTTATTCCGTTAATTATTGTAAGCGCTACCTTCTATGTGACATCGAAAAAAATTCTCGAGCATAACGTCGATCAATCTTACGAACGAACGCTGGCTGAAACCTCCGACAAAATCGACGGGGTTTTTAAGGCATTTGCCAGGGAAGCTTCCGGCATCGGAGACAATCGGTTCGTCAACGCGCTTCTTCGCAACGTTTCCATGACGGATCGGTATCCGCTGGCGCCGTCCGAACGGGATGCGCTGGAGGAAAGAGTAGAAGAAATGCTGCGGATCGAGTTGGCAGACATGAGCAAGAACATCGGCGACTTTGCCGATTCGATTCACCTCTTTGACGCGGAGGGCAAACATTACTTTGCGGGCTCAACCTCCGACATTCAGTATTACGAAGCACTCGTCATCATGCCATTCGAAAAGCAAGGCGTGCCGGAATGGGCTTTTTTCGTCGATCATCGCCGGTTAATCTGCAATATGCAACTCGTCGATCCGGAAATGGGAACCATTCTCGGAAATTTGGTCGTTTTGCTGGATCCGATAAAAGTAACTTCGCTATATGACGCTTACGATAGGGGTTCCTTTTTCATTACGAACGCAAGCAACGTCGTGTTGTCCTCCGATCTTCGGCAGTCCATCGGAGAGTTGATTCCTTCGCCAGCGACAAGGGATACGATCACGACGGAAACCAAATCCAAATCGACGGGATTCAAGTACGTAAGCCAAATCCCCGTGTCGGAAGCGAGTGCGGGAATTCGGAGATTGGCCCTATTTTCTGTCGCGGTCGCGCTTGCGGCCTGGATAGCGGTCATCGTCATTACCTATTACGTGCTGCGAAAAATCACCCGTCCCTTGGCCACCCTCAGCAAGCTCATGCGCAAGGCGCAAAAAGAAAACTACCAATTGATCGAAAATTTCGGATCTCACGACGAGATCGCGCAGTTGTGCCACAGCTTTAATCGAATGATTATGGAAACAAAGGATTTGATTCAGAAAGTCTATAAAGCGGAGCTCGAGCAGAAAGAGGCGCAGCTGGCAGCGATTCGGACCTATTTTAATCCTCATTTTCTGCATAATACCCTGGAATACGTAAGCATTTTAGCCAAGTCCAACGATAAGATTGAACGCATCCCTTACGTTGTGAAGAGTTTATCCAGCATTATTCGATTTTCGATTTCGCCAGGCAAACCGTTCGTTCCCTTGGACGTCGAAATGAATTTCGCGAAGGTCTATATGCAAATTCATCACTATCGTTTCGAGGACCGATTCGAGTATGGGATCGACTTGCCGGAACACCTGAAGCAGGTCGAAGTTCCAAAGCTGATATTGCAACCGATCATCGAGAATGCGTTCGTCCATGGAATCGATCATATTCGCGGGATCGGCCGCATCGATATCCGAGCCTACGAAAGCGAGTTTAACCTCGTCATCGAGATCGAGGACAATGGCGGCTCCGCGCAACCGCCATCTCGCGAATCCAAAGGCATGGGATCGGGCCTGAAGGGGATTGAATCCCGGATTCAGCTGCATTTCGGCGAGCGCTACGGAATCGAGAAACGTCAAGGCGAGCAGGGGATGGTGATCAGGCTTCGCTTGCCGATCTTATTCAACGAGCCTGCGGAATTATCATCCAGAGAGGGGATCGCATCTTCATGAAGCTCTTTATCGTAGATGACGAAAAAGCAGTCCGAGATTACGTCGTTGCCCTGCCGGCCTGGGAACGGCTCGGTTGCAAAATCGTCGGACAAGCGGCTGATGGGTGGGAAGCCTACGAAACGATAGCAGGAAAGAAAGGAGACGCGCCGGACGTTTTAATTACCGATATTCGCATGCCTTATATGGACGGCATCGAATTGACCAGACGCCTTCTCGAGGCATTGCCGGAGATGAAGGTGATCTTCCTTACGGCGCACGGCGAATTCGAATATGCCAAACAGGCCGTTAAGCTAGGCGCCGTGGACTTCATTACGAAGCCGTTCCACGAAAATGAGCTCGTGGAACGGGTGAAATGGATTCAGGAGCACCGATTGGACCGCCGAAGACCCGACTGGGTTCAACAGGAAGAATGGATTGGCACGCTATTGAGCCCTGCGATGTCAGACCGGGAAAAGCCGGGTTCGCTTGGTCAGCCGGAAGCGATGAATCAAGCGGCGATATTCCTATCCATCGAAATTGACAACGCGGGGATTTTGGAGGATACGGGAAACCCTTTTTTAAATCTCGCTTTACGCGAGATCATCGCCGATGTCATGACATTATACCCGCACCACTACTGGTCGGCGTTGTCGCCAAGCGGCGTTTATGTCGTGCTGTTTATGCTCCCGACCGTATCGAAGGAACAATCGGCGCACGAAGCGATGGAGATCGCCCGAAACCTTCTCGACGCGATCCGGGCATCGCTGGCCTTCAGCGTTTCGATCGGCATCAGCGATCGTCTGTCCTCCGCAAGGGAGCTGCGCAAAGGATTGGACGAAGCTCGGAGCTGCTTGGATTACCGGATGCTGATCGGACGGAATTCGATTGTCGCTTATTCTGCCATGCAGTCGATGATGGAACAGAAGCGGGAGCAATCGGAGACGAAACGTTCCGAGCTGTCCGATCTGTTGCGCAAGGGAGACGAATCGATCGTTTCTGATTACTTAAGAACCTTGAACAGAACGTTCTTGATGCAAGGTTTAAGCAAAACGCGTATTCAGGAGGCTTGTACGGAGATGGCCGAGACAGCGGGACAAGTGCTCCATTCCTTTGGCATTCAACAGAGTCCGGAAGAAACGGTCGCCGTTCGCAGAAGCGTGCTTGCTTTTACGGTTCTTTCGGATTTGATGACGTACATGGAACAATTTCTGAAGAAAACGGCGACGCTCGTCGGGACTGCCAGGCAGAGTAACGCCGCTTATTATATCCATGCGGCTACGAAGTTCATAGAAAGCCGGTATATGGAGGAGATTACGCTGCAAATGCTGGCGGACGAGCTATTCGTCAACTATTCGTATCTAAGCAGGCTCATCAAGAAAGAAACGGGTCGCAATTTCAGGGATTTGTTATGGGAGCATCGCATCGAAGTCGCCAAGGAAAAGCTGACGACGACCAACCTGAAGCATTATGAAGTCGCCTATGCCGTGGGGTTTAAGGACGCTGCCCATTTCAGCCAATTGTTCAAGAAAACGACCGGACGAACTCCAGGAGATTATAAAGGTTAAGAAAAATACAGAACATTTCCTGACAAATAGACACATGTCTAATCCAGACGCGATTCTTTAATCTTAAGATACGGGAGACGCCATCGTCTGACGGCACCGAACCCCAACCTAACATCCAGGAGGTCAATTTCTAGTGAAAAGAAAAAGAATGCTTCTCGCGGCGACTCTAGCGCTGGCCACGCTACTCACGGCATGCGGGGGAAACGAAGCCCCCTCTTCGAAATCCCCGGACCCTGCCGCTACCGGAACTAGCGCAACCTCGTCCGGAAACGACGACGCTTTTACGATCCGTATCGGAGCCTGGTTCATCGACGACAGACCTTACATGCAAGAGTTCAAGACTAATGTCGAGAAAGCTTACGAGAAGAAATACCCGAACGCCTCGATTCAATGGGATATTACGCTGGGGGATACGTATTCGGATAAGCTGAAAGCGGAGCTGGCTTCGGATACGGCTCCGGACGTCTTTTTCCATCAAGGCAAAACCGCCGCGTTCGGGGAAGTCGGGTATTTGGCGGATTTGTCCGGGGAGTCATGGGCGACCCGCCTGAACCCAGGAGCGAAAAGCGCATATTCGTATAAAGATGCTGTATACGCGCTGCCTATGGGCATCGCCGCGAGCGGAATCTGGTACAACAAAAAGATTTTCGCCGATCTTGGAATCGAAGTGCCAAAAACCTGGGCGGAGATGGAAGCCGCGTTCGCCAACATTCAATCGGCAGGGATTACGCCGGTGGCGGCAGGTTTCAAGGACGCATGGACAGCGAGCATGACTTTTAATCTGTGGATGCAGCCTTACGGCAACGAGAGCAGTCCGACTTACGGCAAAGACCTTTATGAAGGCAAAAAGAAACTGGATGGTCCCGAAGTCCAGGCGGTTATGACGCATCTGCAGGAGATGGTCGAGAAAGGCTACCTGAACAAGACGGCGCTGAGTATCGATTGGCCACAATCCGCAGAGCTGTTCAGTACGGGGCAGGCGGCAATGATCGTTCAAGGTCCATGGATGCCGGGAACTGCGGAAGAGAATTTCCAGACGAAAGGCCATACGCCGTTCGATATCGGCTACTTCCCGTTCCGCACAGATAAAGGGTACGCCAAGCTGTCCCTGGGCATCGACCAGTCGCTTTCGGTGAACGCCCGAACCAAGCTTCTGCAGCAAGCGAAGGATTTGGTCGACGTAATCGCGAGTCCAGAAGTATATGGTCCGTTTAACGTGGGTAGCGGAACGGTTCCGGCGATCCAGGGGATGGAGCTCGACTATCCAAATTCGGCATTAAACGAATATTTAAAGGTCGTCGACGAAACGGAATCTGGCATCGGGTACGAAACCTATCTGCCGGCATCCGCGATGACATCGCTGGTGGAGACATTCACGAAAGTAGCTTCGGGCCTCAAGTTCGATCCGAAGGATCTTGCCGAAGCCCAGAAGAAGCTGGACAAAGACAAAGGCACGGTCATCCTTCCGGCCGAGTAAACCCATCATTCCAATTCGACCGGCTGGCTCATCTAGCAGCCCGTCGGTTAGTCAGCAGGTGAGATCATGTTGAAACCGAGCACGCGAGAGTGGTGGACCGGCTTCTGGTTCATCCTTCCGGCAACGGCTTTATTCCTACTGTTCGTGTATTATCCGTTCGCTTCGAGTTTGTACTATTCGTTTACGGAATGGGATTCTATCCGCCCCGCCAAGTTTATCGGTTGGGACAACTACGCGTTCCTGCTCGAAGATTCCAAGATGCTTCAGGCAGCGAAGAACACGCTTTGGATCACCTTGTTCGGAATTGTCGTTCAGAATCCCTTATCTTTGTTACTGGCCATCTTGCTGAACCGCCCCTTTAGAACGAAAATTGTGCTCCGAGTCGCGTTCTATTTGCCCGTGGTCGTCAGCCTCGTGGTCACCTCGATCGTATGGGGACAGATCTTGCAGTACGACGGCCTGCTGAACGGCTTGCTGGAACGATTGGGGCTTCAAGCCTGGACGCGGGATTGGCTGGGAGATACGCGGTCCGTGTTTCCGACGCTCATTGCCCTGACCCAGTGGCAAGGGATCGGCTACTGCGCGGTCATTTATCTGGCCGGATTGCAAGCTATTCCCCAAGACTTGTACGAAGCCGCGAAGATGGACGGCGCAAAGGCGGTCAACCGGTTCGTGCATGTGACGCTTCCGATGCTCATGCCCGCGACGACGATTGTCGTGTTCCTGACCATCGTAGGCGGCTTGAAGATGTTTGATATGCCTTATGTGTTGACGGGAGGCGGCCCCGGCTCGTCTTCATATACGTTAACGCTAGCGATCTACAACGCAGCATTCCGGGAAAACACATATGGCTATGCGATCGCGGGCGGTATCGTGCTGATGATCTTCATCATGGCGGTCACGCTGCTTCAATTGAGGCTCATGCGACGCAAGGAGGTGGAGATGTAATGGGCAAGCGCTCCGCCAAACGGAAAAACCGCGGAAGCCTGACGCTGGAGATCGGGATGCTGCTGATCGCGTTGCTGTTCTTATATCCGATATTTTATCTTATCTTGACCAGCTTTAAATCTCCGGATCAATTGTATCAACCCTTAAGCATGCCCAAGTCTTTGTATTGGGGCCATTACGAGAAAGCCATCGCAAAAGTGAATGTACCGCTAGGTTTCTTCAACACGTTCGCGATCAGCGTCGGTTCGATCGGACTCATGGTCTTCGTTTCTTCCATGGCGGGTTACGTGATTGCGCGCATCCCACGCAGGTTCTTCCAATTTCTCTTTTACTTCTTTATCTCGGGTATGGTCATTCCGTTGCAAACGGGAATGATCCCCCTGTTCAAATTGGGAGTTGCCTTGCATTTGATCGATACGCGCACCTTCATGATCCTATTGTACGCAGCAGGCGCGCTTCCGATGGCGACGTTCATGTATGCGGGGTTCACCAAGTCGGTTCCGAAGGAAATCGAAGAATCGGCGGCGATTGACGGATACGGAAAATACCGCACGTTCTGGTTGATTATTTTTCCACTCCTGCTTCCCGCGACCGGGACGCTTATCATGTTGAACATTTACGGCATCTGGAACGATCTCTTCGGCCCGCTTCTTTATCTAAAGGATCCCGCAAAAATGACGCTGATGGCGCAAGTCGTGCAATTTAAAGCGAATAACCAATCGATTGATTACGGTCCGATTTTCGCGCTGTGCGTCATGGCGACCTTGCCGCTGATCGTGCTGTTTTTCTTCACGCAAAAATTTATGATGAAAGGACTCGTCGCCGGTGCGATTAAAGGCTGAACCCGTCATAACAGGGGAAACCCGCAGATTCGAAGCGACTGAATTCGGCGTTGCCGACCTACGCGTCGAATACAGACGCGATCCGATCGGCATCGGCGTTCGCGTTCCCCGATTCAGTTGGAAGCTATACGGAAAGGGAAGAGGAATCCGGCAAGCCGGATACCGGCTCCAAGTGTCCGAGGGTGATCCGCATTTCGCAAGCCCGATCTGGGATTCAGGGGAAGTGGAGTCGGATCGGTCCGTCCACGTCAGCTACGAAGGAGCGGAACTCAGATCCCGTCAAGTCTACTACTGCCGAGTGTGCGCGCGGGATAATAAAGGCCGGGAAAGCGACTGGCAGAATGCCAGCTTCGAGACGGGAATACTAGATTTCCGAGAGTGGACCGCACAATGGATTACATCTGTTCCGGTAAAACCGAATGTCCCGGCGGAAGTTTTGCCTCTATTCCGCAAAGCTTTCGAAGTGAAACCCCGGGTTCGATCTGCACGAATCTACGCGACCGCGCTCGGAATATACGAATTGGAGCTTAACGGCCGCCGCTTGCAAGATCAGTTGTTCGCGCCGGGATGGACAAGCTACCATCACCGGCTTCAAACGCAAACCTACGACGTGACGGAGCAGATCAGGGTGGGCGGCAACGCGATCGGAATCACCGTCGCGGACGGATGGTATAAAGGACGGATCGGCGGTCACCCCCGCGATTTTTACGGGGATCGCCGAGCCGCGCTGCTCGAATTGCATCTCGCCTACGAGGACGGCAGCGAGCAGACCGTCGTGACCGACTGCTCCTGGAGGACGGAGACCGGTCCGATCGTCATGGCCTCCCTCTACGACGGAGAGACTTACGACGCCAGGCTGGAGAAAACCGGCTGGAGCCTGCCCGAGTACGACGACAGGGATTGGCAGTCCGTCGAAACGATCAATCGCGGCAAACACATGCTCCTTCCGCAGGAAAACGTACCGACGATTATCGTGCGGGAGCTTGTGCCGGAGCGGGTGCTGCGGTCGCCGAGCGGAGAGGCGATATTGGATTTCGGTCAAAATCTGACGGGATGGGTTTCTTACTCGGTGACGGCGGAAGCAGAAACGCTTGTCGAACTGACCCATGCCGAAGAGCTGGATGCGTCGGGGAACCTGTACGTCGATAATTTACGTTCTGCCAAGCAGACAACAAGCTACATTTGCAGAGGATCAGGGAATGAACGGTATGAACCGCGATTCTCGTTTCAAGGCTTTCGCTACGTGAACGTGCGAGGGTATCCTGGAGACGTGAGGCCCGAACAGTTTACCGCGCATGTCGTCAGCTCGGACCTGAAAGAGACGGGCACGTTCGAATGCTCCGATCCGCTGGTCAACCAATTGCAAAGCAACATCGTGTGGGGGCAGCGCGGCAACTTCCTGGACGTGCCTACGGATTGCCCGCAGCGCGACGAAAGATTAGGCTACACGGGCGACGCCCAGGTATTCGTCCGGACGGCTGCGCATAACATGGACATTGCCGTTTTCTTCATCAAGTGGCTAAGAGACTTGAAGGCCGATCAATTGCCAAACGGCGGCGTGCCCCATACGGTTCCCGACACGTTGCCGGGTTGGGAGATGCATTCCGCCTCGGGATGGGGGGATGCCGCAGTCATCGTTCCTTGGACGATCTACTCTTGTTATGGAGATTCGCGCGTGCTGGAAGAACAATACGATAGCATGAGAGCATGGGTCGAATTTTTGCGCAAATCGGGGGAAGAGGAATTTCTTCGGAACGAAGGTTTCCAGTACGGGGATTGGCTGGCGCTGGACGCGCCCGCGGGGAGCTACGCTGGCGCGACTCCGAAAGATTTGATTGCGACCGCATTTTACGCCTATTCCGTGAGCTTGCTCGCCAAATCGGCGCGCGCATTAGGGAGGGAAGCGGACGCGTCCTTATACGATGAGCTGTTCGCGAACATTCGCGACCATTTCAATCGAGAGTTCGTTACGCCTGCGGGGAGGCTGGCATCCCCGACCCAAACCGCGCACGTGTTGGTGCTTCGATTCGGATTGGTTGAAGGTCCGATCCGCAAACAGATAGAGAATAGCTTCATTCGACTTCTCGAGGAATCGGATGTTAAGCTGACGACCGGGTTTCTGGGAACCCCGTATATCTGCCCGACGCTTTCGGACATCGGCAGCAACGATTTAGCGTATCGGCTGGCTTTGTCGCGTCGTTTTCCGTCCTGGCTCTATTCTGTTCAGCAAGGAGCGACAACGATCTGGGAGCATTGGGACGGCTTGAAGGAAGACGGTTCGTTCTGGAGCGCGGACATGAATTCCTTTAATCATTACGCGTTCGGGGCGATCGGAGAGTGGCTCTATCGCTACGTGGCGGGAATCGACACGGATGAAGCTGCGCCGGGTTTCAAGCATATTCGAATCAAGCCGCTTCCAGGCCAGGGACTTACTTATGCCCAAGCGACCTATCAATCGATGTACGGCGAGATCGTGTCCGGTTGGAGGCTGGAGAACGGAGAGATGAAGATGGACGTCACCGTTCCTCCGAATACAACGGCTACGCTCGATTTGCCTAACGCGCTGCAGGATCGGGTGACGGAGCAAGGCATACGCCTGGGCGAAGCGGAAGGGGTCCGGATCGTCGCGCTCCACGAAAACCGCGTGACGTTAGATTTGGAGTCGGGAAGCTACCAATTTCGCTATCAGTGGCGTGACTAAAAATCGTCATCGTCAAAGACAGTGAATCGAAAATATAAAATAAAACAAGACGCCCATAGTTGCGTCTTGTTTTATTTTATGCTGGCTTTGATCCGCAGAAATCGATTTAATCTTCTTGCTTTTCATACAGGTATGCGATATATTGCATATAACGAAATGAAGAAGTGAGGAAGACCCCTATGCCAGTGCCTAAAAATTTTGTCTCGCCTGTACGGATGTCCGCAAAAGAAAGAGCCTTCTCCCAAATTCAACGCTGGATTATCGATGGTACCCTGCAACCCGGGGAAAAACTTATCGACTCCGAACTGGCTGAATCGCTTTCCGTAAGCCGAACGCCGATTCGGGAAGCATTCCAGCTGCTCGAAGTCCAAGGGCTTGTCTCTACCCATCCTGGAAAAGAAACCAAGGTAAAGGAAATTGAGAAGGATGATATCTTCAAGATGTATCCGACGATGGCGGCTCTTCAGGCTTTAGCAGCTGAAACTACTGCAAAAATTATTATTCCAGAACAAATTGAGCAACTGAGATCGCTTAATCTGGCCTTTGCAAATGCCATTCATAGCGGTCAAGCTTACCAAGCGATGGAGGCGGATGAACAGTTTCACAACCTGATTGTGGAACTCTCTGATAATCCCTATGTCGCTTCATTCAGCGCATCGCTTCAGATTCATATCCGGCGCTTTAAATACGTGTTCTTAGAGCAGCCTATTACCGAGACACAAGCTTCGGTCAGTGAGCATGATTTAATTATTGCCGCCTTCGAGCAGAACGATGCTGATCGCGCCCAGGCAATGATGAAGCAAAATTTCACCCGCCCGATGCAGGAACTGTACGGAATACTTTAAACAAACAGGAGTGAGGAAAAATGGCAGATGGAAAGGATCTTCGGATTCGCAGCAAGGTCATTAGCGAGGGTGTCAATCGCGTACCGAACAGAGCGATGCTGCGCGCGGTCGGTTTTACCGATGAGGATTTCAAAAAGCCGATGATTGGCGTGGCCAGCACCTGGAGCGAGGTAACTCCGTGTAATATGCATATCAACGATTTAGCCGTTCATGCCAAAAAAGGAGCACGCGACCATGGCGGAGCTCCGCTGATTTTTAATACGATTACGGTCTCCGATGGCATAGCCATGGGGCACGAAGGCATGCTGTTTTCGCTGCCAAGCAGGGAAGCCATCGCGGATTCGATTGAGATTGTCACTGGCGCTGAACGCTTTGATGGTCTTGTTGCGGTTGGTGGCTGTGACAAGAATACGCCTGCGTGTCTAATGGCGATCGGACGCCTGAATATCCCGTCCGTCTATGTCTATGGCGGAACGATCCAACCCGGCAATCTCGATGGCGAGAAGGTAGATATCGTTACGGCATTTGAGGCGGTCGGACAATATCATGAAGGTAAAATAACAGCAGAACAGCTTCACAAGGTAGAATGCAGCGTCTGTCCGGGTCCGGGCTCTTGTGGAGGAATGTATACGGCCAATACAATGGCATCTGCTGCTGAAGCGATGGGCATGAGCCTTCCAGGCTCTTCATCGACGCCTGCCATCTCCCCGGACAAAGCTATCGAATGTGAGGCAGCCGGCAAACAAGTCATCTCGCTATTGGAACAGGGGATTTACCCAAGAGACATCATGACCAAAGAGGCCTTTGAGAATGCTATTACGGTTGTCATGGCTCTGGGAGGCTCCACCAATGCCTTCTTACATCTGCTTGCGATTGCGCATTCGGTGGACGTGGACCTCACCTTGGATGATTTTGAACGCATTCGACTTCGTGTTCCTCACCTGGCAGATCTGAAGCCAAGCGGCCGTCATGTCATGCAGGATTTGAATGATATTGGCGGCGTTCCAGGCGTCATGAAAGCCTTGCTTGCACAAGGATTACTCCATGGTGATTGCATGACTGTAACAGGCAAGACCTTGGCAGAGAATCTTGCAGAAGCGGAATCTCTCCAGCCCGATCAACAGATCATTCGTCCGTTGGATAATCCGCTGAAGGCCAATGGCCCTCTGGTGGTGCTCAGAGGGAACCTTGCCCCGGAAGGCGCGGTTGCCAAGATGTCAGGAATGAAGAAGATGCGTTTTTCCGGGCCGGCCAAGGTTTACGACAGTGAGGAAGCGGCAACGAAGGCCATCGTGCAGGATGAGATTCAGAAAGGCGATGTCCTGGTTATCCGTTATTGCGGACCAAAGGGGGGACCGGGAATGCCGGAAATGCTATCGGTCACCGCGCTCATTGTTGGCAAAGGGCTTAACGGCGAGGTTGCCCTGCTGACCGATGGCAGATTCTCAGGCGGCTCCCATGGATTTGTAGTTGGTCATATCTCACCTGAAGCGCAAGTAGGCGGACCCATTGCCTTGTTGAAGAATGGAGATATCATTACGATCGATAGCGAATCCCAGCAGATGATGGTTGAAGTGTCAGAAGAGGAATTAGCTGCCCGTACACAAGCTTGGGTTCAGCCCCCGCTCAAAGTAAAGTCAGGTGTGCTGGCTAAATATGCTCATCTTGTATCTTCTGCCTCAAAAGGTGCAGTAACTGACCTATTCTAGAGAAGTAATTAAGGACACGTTCAACGAAGATCGCCATTCCCTGACAACTAAGGGAATGGCGATCTTTTTGGCGTTCACTTGGAGAAGCACATTTTTTTTACTTATGGTACATTAATTAAATCCAAATCACCGAGTCAGCTGTCTATAGAACAGGAGGTGAAAGACAATGATCGATGCACAGCTGCAAATCAACGCCGCACAAAACGGAGATCACGATGCCTTCGTTGCTCTTATACAGGATCGAACGGATAAGCTGCACCGAGTGGCGCGCCATTATGTGCGGGAATCCAAAGATGCGGAGGATATCGTACAGGATGCTCTGGTTAAGGCTTATGAGTCACTACACACGCTGCAGCAAGCCGAAGCGTTTGAGAGCTGGCTTACCAAAATTGTGGTGAACCGCGCGCTCAATTATTTGGAGAAATCAAAGCGTGTTCACCTGAGCAAAGACCCGCAGGTTCGCGAGCACGCGGCCGTTAAGGATATCGATCAGACCCTGGATCTGGAGCGTGCATTGGCCAGTCTGAGTCCGAAGCTGCGCCAGCTCCTGTTCTTGAAATACAAGAGGGACCTGACCCAAAAGCAAATCGCCAACCTCCTGGACATGCCATTAGGCACTGTGAAGACACAAATACGGAAGGGGCTGGAACAGTTGCGCAACGAATTGGCTCACGATGTTCTCGAACGAGACCTGGATACATTGCGCCAGCAGTTAAGAAAACAGGCAGAGCACCAGTTTACCGTTTCTTCGGATTATGATTTAATCGTCAATGATTATCAAGAGAACACCATGAGAGGAACAGCGAAGGGAGAAGCGGGCTTCTTATGGGTTAAAACGGGAAGTGATGACACCGTTTCTGCCACGCTTTCCAGGGACGGCAGTTTGCTGGACTACGCCATTTCCTGGACCTCAATTGACAACGAGACACGGCAATCTGAGGAGGAGCTCAAACACCAGGCAGAGCAATTCCTGGAAGATCATTATCTCGGTGCACTGCGTGATTTTCCGTATTGTGAGATCGAGTGGATGGAAGGGATGTTTGTATACACACGACAGCAGAAGGCGATGGGGCTGCCGCTTCCTGAGACGGGATGCCAGATTGTGGTTCATCCCAGCGGCCGCGTGGTCGGATTCAGGTACAACGGAACCGTTCCAGGGCCAGCACTCCCAACCATGATTACACCAGAAGAGGAACAGATGGCGTGGATGAAGGCGAATTTTTCGCTACATGTGGAATATTGCGTATTGGACAAAAACGTGTACAGGGACGGTGACGATCAGGTCCATCTTGTTTACGCCCCCCGAAGTAGAGGTCTAATCTATACTGCATCATCACAGGAGGAATTCCCGACAGCCTATAGGGCAGAAGCTGTCCCCTCTGATCCAAGAACACTGGACGAGTGGCCAGGTGAGTTCCCGCCCGCACGGAGTCTGGAAGAATGGATTGGTGTAGACAACGAGCAATTTCAGTTAGTACAAGACGACGATATTGGCTCAAACACCAAAATGATGGTGTGGAAGCAACGGAATGAAGGGCTTCCAGCCAATAATGACCGGTCTTGGAAGGCCTATTGGGCTAAACAGATGGAGGGAGCGGTCAAGGCGCGAGTAGACAGCCAAACCGGACAACTGATTGACTTTGTTTCGCATGATAAACCAGGTCAACTAGCTTCACCAATCTGGGATCGAGACGCATGTATAAAAGTTGCTTTGGACTATGTCCGAGGACTGGCAGCCCCAATGTTGCCTTATCTCAAGCTTCTAACGGAAGAGACCGACGACGAAGATCGGTTGGAAAACATTCGCTTTGGTGTATATGTTCAAGGCGTACCAGTCAGGGATGAATGCTATCAACTAGCCGTTGACCGCTCCAATGGGAGGGTCAAAAGATTGATGTCCCCCTCCATAAGGCCGGAACAGTTAGAGAAGCTAGAGACCATGCCTTCATTTGATTCCCAGACAGCCATCTTCCGATGGATGGAACAGACCAAGCTGCGTCTGCAATGGGAACGGATGCACAATGCAAGGGCGGAGGGGGCTTCGTACGAACTAGTGTATCGAATGATTGGCAGCGAGTACGAGCGGACGCCTGAAGTGCTTGATGCGCATACGGGGAAGTTATACGAAAATTCGTTTTACTGACAAACAAAAGATCTAGCCCGAATCGAAGGGCTGGATCTTTTTGTTGCGCTGAACGGACGGGCATATCGCCGAATCAATTTAGAAAACAGTAGGGCTGACCTTGAACAACAAGCTCTGCTATAATAACAAGTAGCAGATATCTGTTTTGCGATGGAGGTGAGGCTATTGAGAGCAATTGGATTAGGATTCGTACATGCATGGCTCTATGCAAAGCCAGTGAAGGATATGGCAATGCTTTGCATAGAGCTTAGTCACCATCATATTGCCAACGACGAGTCATAATATCTTCTACTGGCTTTGCACCTTATTGATTTATTAAATAAGGAGTGAGGCCCATGAAATATTCAAAAGCCGAGTCTATTTTTCCTGAAGAATTGCTACGTATCATTCAAGAATACGTACAAGGGGAATTGGTCTATATCCCCAAACCGAAAGAAGCACACCTAAAATGGGGCGAGAAAACAGACAGCAAGAGCAAGGTCTCTGCTCGAAACGCTGATATTAAATCCTTATTCCACAAAGGGTTCAGCATAGAAGAGCTGGCGGAGCGATATTTCTTGTCCTGCGAAACCATAAAGAAAATTGTCTATAAAAAGAACTAATGAAACCCGCTAAATCGTCGTTGTATCGACGGTTTGGCGGGTTTTTGTGCAAAGACGAATTAAATCAACTTATACCTAGCAACTGCACCTCTTAATGGATAGACTCAAGTTAAGGTTGTTATGATGAACAATAGACGGATTAAACAAAGGGGTGTAACGAATGAAAGAAATCATAAAGAAGCAGCTGCTGGACAAAAATGAACGGCTCCTTAACATGGTGATCGAACGCGCAAAGAGAGATTTTATGGATGATATCGCAATTATCGGGCTTACGGGATCATTTAGCACCGGGGACTTTCACGAGAAAAGCGATCTGGATTTAATTATTATTAATAACACAGAAAAGGGATGGGGAATATCCGATTGCTTCATCCTGGATGACGTTGGCTATGACATTTACTGCACGCCATGGGATACAAGAATTCAAGAGCAATCCACCTTGGAGAGTCCTTACGTATCGAGCTTAACCGATCTCAAAATACTCTACTATGCAAAGCCTGAGGATCTGGAAAAGTGGAATGCCTTCAGGCAAAAAGCTCTTGATGAGCTAGCCAAACCGATAGGAGAAGCGTGTCTTCATCGAGCCCAAAAATGGATCGGTCTGGCTAAGCAAGCATACAGCGATACGATGCTGGGGGAGGATATCGGTTCCGTGCGATATGCATCTGCCGACGTTCTGTACAATCTAGTCAATGCCTTGGTGAGTATGAATAACAAATGCATCAAACGAGGAATCAAGCGATATTTGGAGGAGATACGCACGTATCGCTATGTTCCAGATGATCTCGAATCCTTGTACATGTCAATCATCGAAGCTCAGACCATGGAAGAAATCCGAATGGCATCTTTTAATCTGTTGAATAGCGTTACGAGGTTACATCGGACGATGTGTGATACATTCATTGTTCAACCTGTGCCAACCTTTGATAATCTGAAAGGAACCTATGAAGAATTGTGGTGCAACTATCACAATAAACTGCTGAACAGTGTTGCAACGAACGATAGTTCTTACGCCTTTTTTTCAGCCTATGGAGCACAAGGGTATCTTGATGAAATGGCTGCGGAGAAAGGCACCAAGACATTTGATCTGATGCAGTACTTTGATGCAAGTCATTTATCGGTTATGCAAGAGAAGTTCCTTGAAGTGATGGATGAATATGCAGAGGAGTATGAAAAGGTTGGCAGAGAAGTCCAACGTTTTTCAACCTTTGAGCAACTTTATGCTCACTATATGAATCAATGATCCGGGGATGCCGACGATACTTTTATGGGAAAGGAAAGCAGTTTGCCGCCGCGGCAGGCTGATTCTTTTGATTCAGCCAGTTTAATGGTAAAATCAACGTATAGCGCAGAGCAGTAATACATAATGCTGCTACTTATAAAGGACAGCTTAGAGAGGACAGCATTTTCGATGATCATACATAGTTATGACTACAAAAACCATGACGAGTATCGAGCAAGCTTCAATCGACTTTCCAAACTCGTATTTGGGATTGACTTCGAAGCATGGTACCAAAAGGGTGCCTGGGGCGATCGCTATATATGCCATTCCATTGTTGAAGATGGCCAAATCATCTCGAATGTATCGGTAAGTAAAATGGATTTGATTATTCAGGGTGAAAGCAAAAGCGCCATACAAATTGGAACGGTAATGACCCATCCCGACTATCGAGGTAAGGGATTGTCCAAAAAGCTGATGGCGTATGTATTAGAAACCTACGAAGGCACATGCGATTTGCTTTTCTTATTTGCGAACAGCACCGTGCTCGATTTTTACCCCAAGTTTGGATTTACGGCCTTACCTGAACATCAGTTTTATTTAAACCTGGCTGTTCAGCCCGAAGGGGAACCCATTTCACTGGAAAAACTCGATGTATGGAAGCAAGAGCATTGGGATTTAATAAAACATATGCTTTCTTCCCGGATACCGATTTCAAAACAAATGGGTGTCACAAATAGTGAGGGTTTATTTCAGTTTTATGCTTTGAACATCTTCCAGGAATGCCTATATTACTCGCGAACTGACGATGCCCTTATCGTTTTTGAGCACGAAGGCGATGTGCTGCATTTGTATGAGGTGATCAGCGACAAACAGGTGAACATGGAAACGTTGGTTTCACAAATTGCAACGGAACAAACAAGAAGAGTTCGTTTTCACTTCACCCCCGATCAGCTCCTCAACAACGCTTATGCCGAGCCCTACGGTGAGAGTGAAGATGTCTTATTTATCCGACCGCATTCTGGCTGGAGCGAACTGCCCAAGTTTTGTATCCCTACGTTGGCTCATGCTTAGCGGCTCAGCGACCCGGCAGTCCGTGCCCATTACTGAGTGTGTAGCGTAAGGAACAAGTGCTCGTATAGCTTTCATTGTACGGCCTTTTTTTGGTAAGGGCATAAGATGTACTATCAGAGACTACGGAGAGGTTTTATGACCAAAATATTTAAAACCACGCCCAGCGTGGCTTTTTTTAATTTATCGGGCTGCGCAAACGCTTAATCTCATTTTCACTCGAAGTAGTATTGACTTAGAGTACGCTCAAACTCGTATACTGGTTGCGTACGATGCAAGTAAGCGGAAGCTATTTCAGTTGTTACGAGGAGGAAATCGAGTGAAGCATGTTTCGTTGGGGAATACAGGAATTCTGGTCAGTGCTTATTCTTTGGGCTGTTTGAATTTTGGATCGCGCACCAACAAAATAACCTCTTTCCAGTTGCTTAATCATTTTTTTGAAGCAGGAGGAAACTTTCTGGATACAGCCAATAATTATGCGATATGGAACGAAGGCTGTGTTGGCGGAGAAAGCGAGTCTCTGCTCGGCGAATGGATGAAGGAAAGAAAAAACAGACATCAGATCATCTTGGCCACCAAAGTAGGAGCGAAACCCGTAGTGCCGAAGAGTGAGAAAATGGAAGGCTTGGGCCGCCAATCGATTGAGAAGCAAATTGACGAAAGTTTGCTTCGGCTAGGAACAGATTATGTAGACTTGTATTATGCTCATGTAGACGATATGGAAACTGAACTCGAGGAAACCTTGGAGACCTTTGATTCCTTGATCCAAGCCGGCAAAGTAAGGGCTATAGGCTGTAGTAATTATCGGCTTTCCAGGATCCTTGAGGCCAAGGCGATCAGTATGTCAAAAGGATGGGCGTCCTATTGCTGCATCCAGCAACGATATACGTATTTGCAGCCTAGAGTGGATGCGGATTTCGGCGTGCAGGTCAGTGCGGATGAGGATTTACTTGCTTACTGCAGTCAAAACGATGATTTTACGCTCTTGGCTTATTCCCCCCTCCTTGGAGGCATATACAACAGAGAAGGTGCTGTCTTACCCGAAGCCTATCAGAGAGAGGATCAGATGACTCGATTGCATACTCTGAGGAAGGTTGCTGGAGAGCTGGGAGCGACACCAAATCAGCTAATCCTTGCTTGGATGCTGCAAAATCATCCGAGAGCTCTTCCGGTTATTGCTGCGAGTAATCTAAAGCAATTGGAAGAAAATTTGGGGGCACTTACGCTCCGGATTCACTCAGATCAGCTTGATCAATTGAACGGCGCCGGTCTCACATAATTAACTTATGACATACCAGTGTTAAAGGTATTTTCATACAACGTATCGAAATTACATGTATCGGAGCTCACAGCTTATAAACTGATGTTAAAAGGAGCGGACTCGTTATGACCGGTAAAGAGCTGACCATTCAGCAGGCAGCTGAGTTGACGGGGTTAAGCGCACACACCCTTCGTTATTACGAGAGGATCGGTCTGATGGACCCTATACCTCGTGCCCCAAATGGTCATCGGATATATCACGAACATGATTTTGAATGGATCGTCTTACTCGTAAAGCTTAAAACTACAGGAATGCCGATCGCGCTTATGCAACAGTTCGCTGATATGATGCGATTGGGGGATGATGGCATTCCCCAACGCAGGAAACTTCTAGAAGAGCATGAGCGGAAAGTAATCGAGCAGGTTCAAACGCTTCATCAAACGTTGGATATTCTGCGGGATAAAATTGATTACTACCGTTCTTGGGAAGAAGCCACCAGACGAGAGGAAGCAAGTTTGGAGTCAGCCCGATGACCAGTTCATCTAAATAAAGACTAAGCTCCCCAATAATTGAAACGCGCTGCTGAAAACGCCGCGCGGCTACGTCCGACTCGGCATACATCCGCATGTGACGGGTACTATAGCCCTGGGCGGTGAGCTTCTCCTGCAGCATACTGCGCTTGATTTGACCGGGCTGGATGCGGCCTTCCCATTCCAGGATCTGAATGAGCTGGGAGATGCTGCCGCTGGGTACTTCCCGCCGAAGGAGGATGGCTTGCATCCTCGTAGACTTCTAGATGAGTCTACCTTAGACGGGTACTGGCCAAGAAGGCAGAACGGGTATATATCCACAAATGAGCATTTACGACGGGGCGGACAACAGTCGCCAGCCAGCCGGGGGCATCTCCAACCACATGTCCAAGGGGGTGATGTACAGACTGCGAAGCAGAGGACGGCTGCTCCACAGGGTCCAGGTGAAAGCGCAGGACGATGGCAGCTAAAGCGCCGAGCCAGTAAGGCGAAAGACGATGAAACCAGGATTTCCAACGTCGCAGCGTGGCGTTTCTTTCGTCTCCGTCGCCACTTGTTCTACACATTCCGAAGCATACCGCTTATATGGCACGAGGCAGTCCGGGAGCTCGTGGTGAAACTTCTCACACCGATTGCAACGCAAGCGGCGAATGACCAACTGCCGCTGATCCCCGCGGGTATAATGCGGTGCAAAAATATATCGGAGCAAAAATGATGAAAGCCGCATATCATGGGGCTTTTTTTTGTTTTAGCTTGGTGGAAACGGAACATAGTGAAAAATAGAGGATGGTTCTGTTTTTTCGATGATTGCGGGACAGTTGATGCTCTCGGTTCCGAGCGCACAGCGGAAGGGAGCACCAAACACTTCAAATAAAAATAAGGTTGACTGTATAATAACTATACAGTTTATAATAGCATTTGTCTCAAAGCAATTTTTTATGGAGGAATGAAATGTCTAGATTCAAACGTTGGATGGTACTCATGATCGTATCGAGCGCGCTTTTACTGATCGTCATGGATATGACGATTCTTTATACGGCGTTGCCTATTTTAACACATGACCTGGCGGCTTCTGCTTCGCAAAAATTGTGGATTCTAAATGGATATTCACTTGTCATGGCTGGTTTATTACCGGCCATGGGGGCGCTTGGTGATCGTCTGGGACATAAAAAAACATTCTCGCTCGGTTTGATCGTCTTTATGGCGGCATCGCTTCTTGCGGCTTTTTCTCCCGGACCTTATGTACTGGTCGCTGGACGCGTTCTACTTGCGATTGGCGCGTCCATGATGATGCCAGCTACATTGTCCATCGTTAGAATCACCTTTACGAATGCGCGTGAGCTTGGTTTGGCTATTGGCATTTGGAGTGCAGTAGCTTCTGGTGGCGCAAGTATCGGTCCAATCGTAGGCGGAATTCTGCTGGAGTATTTCTCGTGGGGTTCCGTATTCTTGATCAACATTCCTATTGCGCTTGTAGCGCTTGCTTTAACCGTCATTTACGTGCCAAATCATGCGGGCAACAAAGAGAAGAAGTGGGATCTCATCAGTTCCCTCCAGATCATGACTGCTTTGGTGGCCATCATTTATTCCATTAAAGAGTTTTCAAGTCGTGAAGGATCGACGACAATCGCTGGCATATGTGCAGTTATTGGTGTCCTAGCTCTTATCATCTTTATTCGCAGGCAAAACAGAAGCCACAATCCGCTTATTGATCTTACTCTATTCAAAATCAAACCATTTACGGCTGGATTTATTACGGCGCTGATAGGTGCAATCAGCATGATGGGGGTTCAATATCTTGTGACCCAACGTCTTCAATTGGTAGAAGGCCTAAGTCCTCTCCATGCGGGACTTTTTACGATCAGCATTTCCGTAGGATCGCTTATTGTAGGTACACTGGCTGGATTGATATTGCATCGGTTTAACGTGATCCTGATTAAGAGCGCTTCGCTTCTTATTGCCGCTCTAGGGGTGGGAGTGTACCTCTTGGTATTTGATTCTAGCTTTGCTGGGCAAATTATCGGACTAGCGCTCTTCGGTTCAGGCTTAGGAGCAGGAATGACGGCTGCATCGCATTCTATTATGAGCAGCGCGCCCCCGCACAAGTCTGGAATGGCTGCGTCCATTCAGGAAGTAGGGTTTGAATTGGGCGGTGCAACAGGGATTGCGATCATAGGGAGCCTGTCGGGAGTTGTATACCGATTATCCATGAACATACCCGAAGGCCTTCAAGTTAACTCAAATGTCAAAGACAGCTTGGATGAGGCATATGTGGCGGCAGAGGGGTTACCAACTGAATCTGCAGAGGCGCTAAAAGAGGCAGGCCGTATTGCTTTTGATCAATCCGTTTTTATCGTCATTGCAGGGATCGCCGTATTTCTAGTTGCCACCTCGGCCCTTATAGGTTTAATGGGAATGCGCCAAAGAAAAGCCTCCGCTTCTGAAACGGGTTAATGGATCGGCTGCACTTTGACCATTAAGCGTTCACTAGTATATCGTATCTCGGGTATGATACTCTATAGTAGAGGATGCGGCGACACATTACATGATAGAGCATAGGGAGAACCAGATGAAGCAAAAGATGAAGCAAAAGATGATACGTTGGTTTCGCTATGTCGGGATGATCGAGGGGCTGTCGCTGATCGCGCTGGTAGGTATCGCAATGCCACTTAAGTACGGAGCCGGAATGGATGAAGTGGTGTCTGTCGTCGGGATGATACACGGGGTCTTATATGTACTGTATATGGGAATTGTCGCGATGAATACGTTGTATGTGCGCTGGTCATGGAAATGGGTGCTCGTGGCCACAGCTCTCGCTTTCATTCCCTTCGGCTTCATGATGATAGATCGCAAGCTGAAGCAGATGGAAGCTAGCCTTTCGATAGCCTGACGGAAAGCAAGTAAGGATGGAAGAAAGCTTGGGCAAAAAGGTCGAAACGTTTGCCAATGAACAGCTTGTTCATACGATGGGTGAAAGAAACCTGTTTACTTTAGCTAAATAGCCAAGTAACAGGTTTCTTTTTCTATTCCAAAAGTAACGTGCTATAATCAATCTAAATTAATAGCGCCAAACATAGGTTTTGCGCTGTTTCCTTTCAAATCGATTATTTTGTAGAAGAGTGGGGAAGAAGTCGCTATGAATATCAATCAAAAGCATGAAGTAGAAGAGAAATTTAGCGAACATATTCATGCATTTTCACTTTGGATGAAGCAGGCAGGCTTTACGGAAGCTACCCAACGAGAATATTTGCGTGAAGCTTACACCTATCTATACTCTTTGAGTGGTGAAGTTCCTGAACGAGCCGGGAAAATTAATGTGATCAACTTTCTAGTCAGTAAGCAAAATTCAGCTGGCAATCGTACACGAAACCGCTCACTTTCAGCAATTCGATCATTTTACATCGCGCTCATTGATTTCGAAATGGCTATGAGGAACCCAGCGATGGAAGTAAAGAAGTCAAAAACAGAAAAGAATAAGAAGCCTGTATACCTTGAAGAAGAAGAGATCGTGGAAAGTCTCACATATATCCAGGGTCGATATCGAAATCGAAATATAGCTATTTTCCTTCTGATGGGGTACTGCGGGTTAAGGGTCGGCGAGGTTAACCGGCTTGATCTTCATGATTTTAACAAAGAAAAGGGGATCATCCATGTCTTTGGAAAAGGTCGTAAATGGAACGAAATCCCTCTCCCTAAGATTCTTGTTGATATTTTGATTAAAATAGCAGAGGAAAGGATTGAGCCGTACCATAAGAAAGAGAATGCATTTTTTGTTTCTCAAAAGGGGAGACGACTCTCCATACGTCAGATCCAGACTATAGCCAATCAAACATTCACAGCCTTAAAAGAGAAAAATCCAAGCGTATCTAATATGAAATTATCCTGCCATAAGCTACGACATTCTTTTGCGACTATGCTTCTCAAAAAGGGAGTCGATGTTCGTGTTGTCAAGGAGCTCCTCGGACACTCATCAATCGAAACCACAATGATCTATACGCATGTTAATGACGACCAGAAGAAAAATGCAATGGCATCGGTTAACATACCCATATCCGCAAATATGTGACTATAGTATTGAAGCGGGTGATGAAATTTAAATGTAACTTAAATCTGTTTGCCATCGCAGTCTGGTATATTGCGAAAATCTCCACATAGACATATGTACAAAATAATATATAATATTAAATTCTAAGTTTGATTGACGAACCTATGAAAATACTGTATTTTCATATAGTGTTACACATATTATGTGGACATCCATTTCTAAGAGAATGGTGATGTCTATTTTTTATGGAAAGGAGGGGGGGCATGGCTTCATTTTTTCATGTATATCGCCCAGAAGGGGTGAACAGCAAATACCACCTGATTGTCTTTGAAGATACGAAAGAGCCATTTATACCCCTTACAGAGTTTTATCACGACCAATCCAACAGAATAAGTGAGAGCTCTATTATCGCATATTTGAATACCCTTGAACCGTTTTTTTATTGGCTAAAATACAAAAGTAGTTACCAAAGCAAGAAGGTCAATTGGGCCGACGAACCAGAAGCCGTAAAGGAATCAGTTAGAAAGTATTTGTTAGAGCAAATGCATTGTAAGATTCGTGGTAGAGAAGGGCATGAAGGTGTGTACTTAACAAGCAAAAGTTCCAAGACTGTTCAATTATTCCTATCTGCAATTAAGGGGTTTTATAAGTGTATGATTCGACTGAAAATATATCATCACTCAAACCCGTTAGTAGATTTGGAGTATAAGGATAGTAATTCCGAGCGAGCAGGAGAAAGAGTAAACAGACCTAGAATGCCTAAAGAAGCTGGTACGGAAAAACCATTGTCATTTAGAAAGCAAACGGACTCTTACTTTAAAATCATTAATGAAGAATGGGTGCCTGACATTATTGGGGATTGGGATTTACCTTATCGTATTTATCAAGCAGGGGACACCTATGGATGGCGATTGCGAGACGAGGTAATCACTCGATTTATGTTTGAAACCGGAGCTAGAATATCTGAAATCCTAGAACTTACGGTGGGAGATTACAGAAGGCGATCCGATATCCATGAATTTGCTGCGACAAACAAAGGGAGTTTCAAGCGAAGGATTAAATTTATTCGTATTTCTCCTGAAACACTGAAACTTCTTATAAGGTACGTGAACGCAGAGCGTCGCCAATGTGCAAACAGCCAGGTTAAGTTTAATGATTTACCGGAAGATGAACCACTATTTATCTCAACCAGAAGTACGGCGTATAAGTACTCTGCATTCTATTCCAATTGGACTAAAATTACTGGGCAAGCTGGAATTAAATTAAACCCTCATAAAGCACGGCACTGGTTTGTAACCTCGATTTTACGTGGAATCTATGAACAATCGGATACGGAAGCTCAAATTGCAGATAAGAAAAAACAGCTAATAGAGTACATGAAGTGGCGAGATCCAGAGACATTAAACGTATATGAACATTATTTTGACGAGGAGAAGTTTCGAGATTTTCATGAGAGGCTTCAAGAAAGCTACTCCAAAAGGGAGAAAGCATATTTTAAGTCAACCAAAACCCGCCAACAGATTACAAAGCCATCAATACAAGAGGTATTTGAACCCCAGAGTAATGATGACACCCAAGATTGGTTGAATGAATTTTATGAAGGGATGGAGCCAGAGTGACTAGCACATTAATTGTTGAAGAATTACAAGAAAAAACTTGGGGGGGATTACTTTACGGGAAACTACCAGAGGAGCTTTTATTACTAACTGATCCAAATGGAGAATATTACTGGGATAGAGTTGATGCGAAAAACATTAACTATTTCGTGCGTCAGTGTATTGGCCACCCTTGGGCAAACCATTTTGCAATGGCAATACTATGTCTCTCTGATCGGAATTTATCTCCTCAATCTATTATGAATATCACTAGTGTGTTAAATGCTCGATTCCGTGATCTATTTAATTACTTTAAACTTTCTTCAATTGATGAACTGTCGCCTTCACATGTAGAACAATACGTTACAGGTAAAATCCTTCCAGAACATTCAGATCGCCAACGACACTCCATTCTTACTGGCTATAATACCTTTATGTTTAATTTGAATAAATGGTTAGGGACACAATTTAGCGAAGAAAAGCAAAAAATGCTATCTCTTTACAAGCTACCTAACCTCCCCTATGATAATAGAGATTTTAAGGCTCGTACGAGGGCGATTACGAGCGCAAAAACGAAAAGGAAAGATGATACTTCCGCAATAACACCTTTATTGCCTGAAATACGAGCTGAAGGTCATCTGAGATGGAATCAAATCAGTCGTTTACGTGAAGCTTTTCGTGAAGCAATTTTGAATATAAGAGAGCGTCAGTTACCTTTTCCTGTAGAATTTCATTATGACGAATCTGAGTATGTAGGGGAAAGGTGGCACTTCAAAGTCTGGAATACTAAAGAAGAACGGAGCTTTGTGGATACTAAAAAGATCTACCAGGATTTCAAAGATGAAGAATGCGTGTTAGAGTTTATAAAGGCAGAAAAATTGGCTGATAATTCGGAAGGCGAGGGACCATGGTTCCTTGAATTGTTAAGATTAAGGTTACTAGGCCATTGGGCTACTGATTATATTCCAGACGATCATCGTGAAAAAGTTGTAAATTACCTGAATCATTGGGGTTATGAAATTGAAAAGGACGGGAAAACTGCCCCTTTCCTGACTCGCAATCCGGGGCTGTTAATACAAGGTTTTGATACCACTAGAGCTGCTCGAATAAATAATAAGCTCTTGATTAACATCGAGCCCATTTATGTTGCTTGCATGTTTGCCAAGTTTGCATTGGATATCATTACATCATCAGGCGCACGGATCAACGAACTGCTGCAAATCAGTTACGATAAGGATTGCTGCGTTGTGACAGTTGATAAAAGCGTTAACCCACCCAGAAAAAATTACATATTTCGTTTGATCCCTAAAGGGAGGGAGGATCAAGAGAACTATTACATGCCCGAAGAGGCATTCAAGTTTATGAGCGAAATTCTAAAAATGCTCAAAGAATCGTACAAATCCGAAACAATACCTGAAGTTCAATATGATGTGCCCGCCAGAAGGCACTTACTGAAAAAAAAGAAGTATATCTTTCAGTATCGATCTAGGCACATCAACGAATTTTCGATTAATGGAATTCTACGTTTTCTATTACATGGTCTCGTGATACAAACTGCAGAAGGAAATCAAGTTGTAATGAAGGCACACCTTTTAAGACATGCGTTTGCAACACATGCAGTTCAAGCCGAAAAAGTCCCGCTGGACATTGTTAAGTCTTTACTTCATCAAAAAGATATCGAAGTAACTTCGTACTACTCAGCACCAACAGCCAAGCAATTAACGGAAACCATACACTCGCTTCATGAGAATTGGATATCATATGTCGATATTCAAAAAGGCATTCTCAGGGGACCAGAGGAGCTTAAAGAGCTCTATGATGATTACAAAGAAAAAGTTGGAACGTTGTCAAAAGTTGTGGGGGGGATATGTACCATTGAATCCGTTTGTCCATCCAAGATGGCTTGCGTAGGTTGTGGGGCGAAAGTGCCGCGCCTGGAGTTTAAAGATGAAATTACCGCTTATTATAAATGGGCTGAGGAAAGCGAAAAGAGATTTGAAGAACTAAATCTACCATTGGAAGCTAAAAAGATGAAAGTCTCTAAAAATAGGGCGAAAAGCGAACTCAGAGAGATACAATTAATCGAGAAAGCAGAAAAGGATGAGCAATATGCCCCGGAAATCCGTATCTCCACGACCCAATGAACGAGAGTGGCTTCAATCTTTATATGAGAAAAGAAGAAGCCGGTCGCTCGAAATTGGTGTAAAAGCAATTGATATGCTGCTTAAAGAAGGTAATCGCATTTCGTACAAATCAGTCTCAGAGAAGTCTAAAGAGGTAGATCCCAAGGGTATCGGCATACACCCTAACACGATCCACACGAACCCAGAACTACATGACTATTACGTCAAATATAAAAAAAATGTTACTAGGTCCTCAAAGAAGGCGCCTATGGTCGTAGATGCTGATCTAGTAGGGTTTATGCGCATAAAACCAGACAGGGACTTAGAACGTGTTAGACAACGGTATATGAAGGCTACTAAGGCTGAACTGGTAGATATACTAATTAGAATGGAACATTACATAGCACAACAGAACCAACACTGGTTAAAAGATCAATTCGAACAATTTGAGAATGACTAAAATAAACTCTCGTTCATGACCTGTACCTCTATCGTACAGGTTTTTTACTTGTTATTGCCCATTAATGATGCTAACTCAGTGGCAAGAGACCTTGAACCAGACAGTCCTTTTAAATAACGTAGATGTCCATCGCTAGACCAATCCACACTCTTTAAACTTTGAACGGATTTAGATAAAGCGTTGTAATCTTTTTTCTTTTTCTCTAACGAAAAAAATTGTTCAAGTACCATCCCTGCCGCTATCGAGAGAGCATCTAAACAAACGATATGTGTTATACGATGGCCACTATAATCTAACCATTCGTAGGAGAACGTCTCTTTTATAGAAGTGTAATAATGCAGAGCTATATTTAGTTTCTCCTCCTTTGGCAGTAGTACCATATCATCTTTTTTAAAAAGGAAATGCAACGTTCTATATAGATTTTGAAGTGTAATGTGTCTGCCTTTGACGCGCCTTCCTATAATGCTGCCAATGTTATAGAATGGGCTTTCTCTCCGTACAAGTAGTTCTGTAGCAACCCAACTAAGCTCGTCCTTGTCGCGTCTGAGATATTTGCTAAGAGAGGATCCAATTCCTTTAGCTTTCGTATTTATCGTGTCAAATAATTGAATTTCTTCATCCTCATCCAGCGCATGGAATGCTAAAAAAGGGACCATTATTTCTGCATTAGTTTCTTGTGTATATCTCTTTATTCCTCCAAGTCGATGCTGTCCATCCATTAAGGATGCTTTACCTTTACAAAACAAGCGCCCAAAGTTAGGGCGTTGTCTATCATAAGAAGTAAACTCCCAATTACTACAGGCATTTAACAATACGGGTGTAAACAAAGCATCGTCACCTTTTGATAAATAAAGAGCAAAATCATGACAACGCTTAGGATCTACTGGTCTTTGATAACCCTTACCAGATACATCATCATATGGTTTCACAAAGGTCAAGTTTAATGCGATTGTCGCAGGCACATTACTTTGGTAGATCACTTTACCGCGCATTTTGCTTTGAATCACATTCTCGATTACAAATTGCTGAGGTAACAAATTCTCCATGATGTGTCACTCCATGTTGTAAGTTTAATACTCCTACTATAGAACTTATAAGTCCCTTTTTCAATGGTATTTATAGTATGGTGATCTGTCGCTTCGCAACCTAACTGCTTACGCTTAATGAAGGTGGTGGTAGGCGTGGCAAATTTAGCTGAGCTTATTGGAGCTCGTATACGTAAATTAAGAAAAATGAATGGATTAACTCAGGAACAACTTGGTGAGCGTTCTCAGTTACAAAGTTCATACATAGGTGGAGTTGAAAGAGGCGTCCGCAATATATCAATTGAGACCCTTGAAAAGCTAATCCACGCCTTAGAAATAACTGTCCCTGAGTTTTTTGACTTCAGCGAGATTCCGATTGAAGATCACACCGAGCAAAACAAGCTAATTCAGATTTTTGTTTCTCAACTTATGAAGCAAGACGCAAAAAATATTAAGAAAATCCTCAATATTTACAAAGAAATATTCAGCTGACTTAAATATTTATAATAACTACAAAAAAGAAGGCGAAACAAGTTTTTCGCTTTCTTTTTTGTAATTAATTCTAACGGCCTCAACGAAATAATACCGTTAAAAATTTTTAAGCAGGTGTTTCGGAATCAACATCGAAGTTATTACCAAAGTAAATCATTGGACGATAAGGGTGAATGAAATGAGCGGAGAAGAACTTGTTAAACATCAGCATATGGTGCCAAAACTGTACTTGCGATTTTTTAGTCATAATGATAGTACACTCTACGTTTTCGATAAATTCAATCTTAGAATTTATCCGGGGAGTATTAAAACTATTGGCAGCGAGAGATTTTTTTACGATTTCAATCTTACAAGCGAAGATAAAAATCAAATTATTGAAAAGGAAGTCAATCCCGAATATGAAGGTTCAATTAGTTTATTCTTGTCAGATTTAATACGACAAATCCATACAATTAAGCATTTCACTTTGAAGTTACATCATAAAGATATATTAGGAAAATATATTGCTTACCAACATATACGTACACGTAGATTCAGAGAAGAATATATTCGTGCAGGTACGGGGGTGGAGTTATATGAGCCAATTACATTTGACCTTAACCCGGACATAGAGCACTTAGGTGTCTTAGTAAAAAACAGTTATTATGTAGAAAAAATAAAGAGTATTTTGTTAAAAGACTACAACTGGATAATAGCGATAAATGATACGAATGAAAAGTTTTACACTTCAGACCATCCGGTTGCTCAAAGAGAGAGCATGAATAGTCTAGCTGAGAAAAATGATTCATTAAGTATATGGGATTTTAGTGATGAGGTTTCATTTCCTCTAACCCCGGATATTGTGTTGATTTTCATCCATAAGCAACAAGGTGAGCAAAAGCATCGAGATCAACGCCGACTAAGAAATAAAATAATTAGGATTTCTGATATAGAGATGGTACACAGATTGAATAAAATGCAAATCGAAAGATCTTATCGTCAAGTTTATTCAATTGATGGAAATTACGATTATGTCAAGAAATTAGAAGAGGAGAGGCGTGCAAAACTAATTGAGTTGGGGCACGATCAAAAAAAAATGCTATTGCCAGAATGGGTAAATAATGATCAAGTTCAAAGCTAGCTTTTCATACACGTCACCATCTGGTCGTCGGAAAGACACAGCCCCACTTGGGTAATTCCAGATTCGTCGTAACACGAGAGTTCCGCTTTACAGGATGGCAGTTGGCAACCGTTCGTCAGCATTCCAGATTGCCATCACGATTTACCTAGGCGAGGCGCGTGACGAGTTCGGTCACGGTATAAAACTCCACGGTCATGCCAAGTTCGCAGGCACCCAGCACGGCCCATGCGGTCGGTTACTATGCTGTTCGACACCATCATACGACGCCCCTGTAAAGCTTGTATAATCGCGCCATCACAGAGATGTGGAGTGTTTCATGCCGTGCCCATCAAAACCCTCCAGAATGCTTCAAGCGGCTCCAGTAACTTCTCTCCCTGCTTTTCCATCTCTTCAGTGAGCACATTTCCTCTTGCTTTGGTGTGGCCTCGCTCTCACTCAATTGGACGGATGGTTGGTTTAGTACCACTTTTTTGCAGAAGACCCAAATCTCGCTGCGGAGCGGTTCTCGTTCACGTCATTATAGAAACCCAGATCGGCGGTGCTCGTTAATCGGCGAAGAGCTGTGTCCGCTCTAATGGTTTGCAGTGCGATCTCGAAATTATAACGGCGGGAGAGATCCTGCATCGTGCGCAGCACTTCCTTCAATTCTGTTCTTTCAATGCCGTCCATTTCTTCACGCAGACGATCGGGCAGAGCTCTTCGCGTGTTCGGTAAGCAGCGTTTACCGAGTGTCAATGTGCGGACACTCGGCAAACGTTGCGTAACAGCTTGTCCTTAACATCTTTTTTGAGTCTACAGTTTGATCACCGATCCGGACCACAAAGCTCGCGACTGGGCCGCTCAAGAGCAGAGGAGTAGAAATGCTTTCCGTCGACCAATATTTTGCCGAAACAATTGCTCTGCACACGGGGTATCGACACGCCGCGGACGGTACTTTTGGCAAGTAGAGGAGCCATACACCTGTTCACCCTCTTGAGAGTCATATTCAGCCGCTCTACAATCGGTAAGACCCAACCCCAGTGTGAGCCCCGTCAGTAATCATAGAGCACCGTAGACGCCACGTAGCGCCCCTTACGATACGTCCAGAGATACCAGTTCATCTCCGCCAACTATCCGTGCTGTAACATCGTTTGCCTCAGAACGTTTTCATCTCCTCACAAAGCGGAGTCAGCCGCATTTGGAATCAATTCGTCAGCCACTGTCAGAAGAGCGCATTGCACAGATGGGCGAATTTCTGTTCCTGCCGATAGAGCGCAGCTTCCCACGTACTTCTTAACTATCACATGAGCCAGAATGGCCGGCGAAGCCAGAGAACCGAATGCCTGCGCACCTCAAGCTCCTACTGGAATGAATTGGCGACGACGTGTATAAATGCTTGCAACAAATACAAACTTGCTTTATCCCATCCTTTTTCAGATGCACAGAGTGGTAAGCTTCGAAAGGCATTCCCAACAGGAGCAGTTTTGCGGTACGTTTAAAACAGTTCTCAGATGACTTCTCATTCTTGTTGCTCGCGGAGATTGTCCAGATCGCACATCTGCAGCAGCTCTGTATTCCATTCCACCCAGGGCGCCGAAGACGTCGACACGAAGTAGTTGTGCGATACATAGCTAACCTTGCCTTGTCCAATTTCATTTTTTTATGCCCGCTGGACGAGGCCCAATCAGGGAATTCCTGATAACATGATCTAAACCTCCATTTCTATTCGACCACGCTTCTACAGCCTTCCTCTCCACGCTCCATCGTTCGCTTGTTTAGGCTTCTATCTACTAGAATTACTCACAACTGCCCCTTTTTCATGTTATTGTTTAAGAATAGATATTATCATAATCCATAGGCAATAAGAAAATTTAGAATAAGGAGATGAACACAATGAAAGGATTATACTCCCACCCTAATCGCATTATAACTAAAAATTCTATTGTATTAAGCAGCAATAAACTTAAAGCAGTTAGACTTTATTTGGAACTGCTTGAGACTATGACTCCAGAGGTAGTAGATAACCTTAGGGAATTAGTTGACGTATATGCAGAGGCGGATAAATGGTTTCTTAAGAACAATAAGGGCGGTCCAGATCCTTCAGAATGGAATAACGTAAAGAACTCAAGTGAATATCTTAATCCTGGTTACATTCATTTAAAGGAGGCCATATCAGATTGGGCACGAAAGTTCAACCTCTTAGGGGAAGTTGAATTCTACCAAAGTCATGGTTTGACATCACTCTATTTTTTTTATACTGACTGTAAAGAAGAAGAACGCAAAACAAGATTGCAAGAATATATGAATTTTGCTGATCAATTAAATGTGCCACTTGAAGCACTTCGAACCTCAAAAGAATTTAGGAATTCCTGGCCATATGAAGAAAAGCTTGTTTTAGCGGACAATCTGTTTAATGATGATGAACTAGATAACATTGAATTAAGCAAAAGCTATTACCAATCTTCAAAACATCATCAATCTTTCTTCAATAAGGTATTTCCATTTGCTTTTACTCCAGGAGGCATACTTCAAAATTATGAGGGGATGAAAGATTTCTTTGAGTTGGTTATCCGCAATGTTCATAATTTATCTGCAGAGAACACTTTCATGAAGGAACCCCCACTATACAGTGGGAAAGCATGGGACCCACGCTCCGAAACTTGGGAGGAGTTTGAGATGTTCATAAATAGTGCATTCAAAGAATACAAAAAATTTTATAGAGAACGCTCAGAACTCTTCTTGAAAGAGAGGGGCTATGTAAAAGAGGCAGGAAAAAGAAATAACGATCACTTTAAATGGCTTCTTCATTATCAAGTGCAAAAGTGGACAGCTCGTAAAATTGCAGATTATTATAGTCATATTAATGAAACAATTAGTGAAGATACAGTGTACAAGGGATTGAAAAGCGCGGCGCAGCTGGTTTTCATTGAGACTAGAGAAAAAGTTAAATGAGACCTCTATGCTGTGCTTAGCAAAGCATGCAGGAACAAGCAGACCGAGTGACATCCAAAGAGAAGTCGACCACCCAGTTAATTAAGTGAGCAAAGATCGGGATCAAATTTATACAAAGCCAAATTGAATAGTTGGCGCTCATTGTACTGGACAGACTCAAAGGAAGACCCCGATGATCATTCCATCATGGCACATGCAATGGGGATGAACTGCTCACTTTTTGCAGCACCCACTGAGATTAAAAGTCTGATCTACACGTCGAATATGATTGATAGACTCGACTGTCAGTTTCGCAAAGTGACCAAGGCAAAATCAACTTTCAGATCGATGCTATGTCATGTCTTCATTATGGTATTATGGATCAATAACACAACTTTAACAGCCCAAACCAACATAACTTATAACAGTGGTGAGATACGTGAAAATCAAATGGAAACCTTATTTTTCTGAAGAAAACTCCGTCTTTTTTAGCGATGGAGTTGAAGAAGTTGTAATTTATGTATTCAACACTAAAGATGAAGCTGATTTGGTCTCTAATTTGTTAAATGATGCTTATAGCCATGCATACCAAGATGGACTGAACGCTTCAACAAATTCAATAGCAGAAGAATTACGAAATATTGTATTGTCGTTGACAATCGAAAACCAAAAATTAAAAAGAAAATTAAATATGGATTTGTCATAGCAGGATGATTGAATAAATCAGCGATGAAAGGCACCGACATTTGTAAAAAACATCGCATTTTATTCAGTGAAAAGGTTATTAAAATTGAATGGGTGGGTGAGCGTATATGCTGAATGGTTTGAAAATTTCATCATTAACTTCATGGCTCTATAATGATGTAACAGAAAATTTGGACAAGCGTTATAGACATAACTTAATACGAGAAAACGCTCCATTCAAAGCGGAGGTTCTTGAGGACCTAAAACCAATTGTCCATAAAGTTCATGACGATGCCAGGTTTAAGCTAAGGGCATTTCTTAAAGACACCTTAGATCCTTTGGAAGAATGGGAAGATGATGTGGATCCTGCTGAAGGCTATCCAGAAGTTTTAGATATGACTACTTTGAAAGGTTACTTCGGCGAATTTTTTTCCGGGCTCGTCGCTGAGAATTTCTATCCCTTTGGTGAAAAAAACTGGCGTGTTCCAGTTTTTTCATTCAGGTTCCACAATACAGCATTTGATCAGCTTGAAATGTATCGTCAGACTGGACGATTGAAGAAAGCTACATACGGACGTACTGGTGATGACTGCGTAGCCTTTGTCTTAAAAGGTGATACCATAGTAAAAATTCTGTTTTTAGAAGCCAAGTGTACGGCAAGATCCGACTTAAGAATGATTGCGGATGCACACACTAAAATTAGTAGTGTAAATCCAAAACCTGTTGAACTTATGCGTCTAATAAATATCCTATTGGATTACCGACGGAATTCAGATGCTGAATTATGGATAACTGCTTTGCGTAAATTGTATCGCTCTAAAGACGGTTTTGAAAGGTTTGATTGTATCAGTTATGTGTGTGGGCAATTCCCTAAGAAACCACGCGAGAAACTAAGCTGGATTTCTCGCGAAGAACCTCACCCGAGTTACGTTGGCGAACGAAACTTAGAAGCTATCGAAATACAAATAACGAATGTAGACGATCTTGTCAAATTATTATACGGAAAGGAAGAATAATTCGTGGCGGATAATGAAAATACAATAAGGTACCTTCAAGCTATCCGATCCGAGTTAGTTGGAGATGTTTTGCCTCCTTCAATGGCAAAGCTGTATAGCCAGTATACACGTCTCAAAATGAATCAACCCGGGCTTAAGGGCTGGAGGGATAACGAATTTTCGGAAAGATTGGCTGATGCAGTTACACTTATTGATGCTGGTCTCACCGAACGCGAGATTGGTGAAAAAGAATGGAGAGACTTTCTCAATCGTTCTGGAGAATTGTTAGAGTGGCTGTCCCATCCCGAATTAAATACTCAACTTTTCCCCTTGAGGTTGCTTTCAGCAGGACTATATCAATTGGCTGGGTACCCAGCTCTTTCAATGGGTTTATTAAATAGTGAACATGCTCATTCGAATGACTCAAAAATTTTGCTTGCGTTGCTCAAAGCTGATTTTCCTAAATTGCTTACTTTGATTATTGACTATTGGAGAAAAGAAATGAGTGACCTCCGGAATCGTAATGGTACGTTCCGTCAAATTGATGTTTCTGATGTGAATAGTCGTTTGATAGATGAGATTGTAAAGGCACTTGGATTACTGTGTATGTATATGCGATGGGGTGATACCAAGCGATTAGAGCAAGCCCAGCAAAAGCTGCGGGATCTGTCTGGTATTATGATTTACGGTACAGATAGTTACTCTTGGCTGTTATCCAAAATTGTTTCAGAAGTTGTACATGAGTATATCTCCAGTTCGATGAGATTCTATGTCCAAAAACTACAGAAAGGCGTATCCAATGATGGAAAGAAAGCATTTGAAAGGTATCTTCGTAGTAACTACCGGGCACGAAAATCACTTGCTTGGCATTCACAAGCACATGGAATCGAACGATTGTTGCAGGACGGCTCTTTTGCGCTATGTACTCCAACTGGTTCGGGTAAAACCACGATTGCTGAACTAGCTATCATACAAAGCATATTCTTAAAGGAAGATGATATACTTTTGGGTGTCGCGCCAATTGTTATGTACTTGGTTCCGTCTCGCGCACTTGCCTCGGAAGTAGAAAAGAAACTAGGAGTGGTTCTTGGTAATTTAGGAAGATATTCAGTTAAAGTAACGGGATTATATGGCGGTATTGATTGGGGGCCAACTGATGCGTGGGTTACATCATCAGAGCCGACGGTTTTGATATGCACGTACGAAAAGGGAGAAGCATTAATACGATTTTTGGGGCCTTTGTTCCTAAATCGTGTTTCCTTGGTAGTTATAGATGAAGCGCATTCGGTTCAATTCAACGGAAACTATGAGAATCTTCGCAACGCAGATGATAGAAGCCTAAGGCTAGAATTATTGGCTAATCGCTTGTTACGTTATGTAAGCGATAAGCGAGTTATCGCTTTGTCTGCCGTAGCAGAAAACACCCATTCTTTGGCTCACTGGGTATCCGGAAGTGATATGGCTGAACCTGTAGTTTCAACCTATCGCAGTACTCGTCAACTTATAGGACGACTTGAATGGTCTCAGTCTGGGCAATACGAAATTCGCTACGATATCCTAAATGGTCATGACCTGCATTTTAGTGATGATGGTGGAAAGAAAGATGTCCCTTATATACAAAAACCATTTACTACGTTTCCGATTCCTTATCTCTCAATACCCAAAATGTTCATAAATGAAAAGAACGGAGTGAGTAAGCGACAAAGGCCATATCTGTTTTGGGCTGCAATGCAATTAGCACAACCAGATGAACATGGAATTCGACATTCTGTTTTGATTTCTGTCACACAGCATGCGAATGGCTATGCAGAAGACTTTTTATACGTTTTGAATACACTTTTGCCTGGAGAACAGATTCCTGATTTTTTTTCAAAACCATCTGATCCAAAGGATCAGATATTGTTAGAAAAGTGTCTACAAGCCTGTGGGGATTATTTTGGACCGAATTCAAATGAATATTTACTTCTACAAAAAGGAATCGTAGTTCATCATGGGAATATGCCAGGACTATTAGCTCGGCTTTCTATAGAACTGATTCAGAAGCAAATAGTTCATATTGCACTTGCTACGTCAACTTTATCTGAAGGCGTCAATTTACCTTTTGAAACTGTTATTATCCCAACCCTTTTACGGAATCGTGATTTATTATCAGTGTCGGAGTTTAAAAATCTTGTTGGAAGGGCTGGGCGGCCCGGTTCGGGTACGGAGGGCAGAACACTGATTTTTCTTGAAGGGAGACCAAATAATCATAATAGCCGTTCAGCTCATAAAAATTACTTTCAAATAATTAAGTTACTTACCCAAGTGCAGTCAGCTGAAGAAGCCACTAAGCCACTAAGCCCCCTTGGTGCATTGATGTCTCATATGGCATCAGCGTGGATGCAAATATCTGGTTCAAACTCAGAAACGGAATTCATTACTTGGCTAGAAAAAACGGTCCCCCTTGACGATTCGGTTAACGAATCTGATCTTTCTGCTGAGGAATCTCTTGATACCTTGGATGGATATTTACTTACACTCCTTGTAGAGCAGGAATTAATAAACGGTCAAGAGATGAATAGTTCGAAACTGGAGGATTTTCTAATTGACGTTTGGAAAAAAACATATACCAAATATGTGATGAGTCGAATCGATATCTGGGAAAGGGCGTTTACTACAAGAGGAAAAGCTGTTCACGAAAAACTATATCCTGATCCTGAATTAAGGCGACGTCTTTACAAAACTAGCGTGGCCCCCCGATATGGAAGAAAGATACTCAATGCTTACCGAGTGATACATGAGCACATGCTTACTGGAAAGAACTACCCCGAATGGTCTGACGAAAAACAGATACAATTCATTATCGAAACGGTTGAATTAGTTAGCGGCCTTGGGAAATTTGAAATCAGCAACAAAATGGGGAAGAGTGCTGTAAAACGGAGTGAAATCCTGACGTGGTGGTTAAACCCAACTCGTGCTAATAAAAGCCCCACAAATAAACAAAGTTCTGACTGGATCAAATTTATTAAAAAGGAATTTGAGTATAAGTTCAATTGGGGTCTTGGAACCGTTCTCGCACTAATTTTAGACGATGTCAATAAAGGTGCTTTGTTAGAGACCAGAATTGAAGATTGGCCCAATACCGGACTTCCTTGGATTGTATTTTGGTTAAAAGAGCTCATGAGCTGGGGGACTTTGGACCCGGTTGCGTCAATGTTGTTGGCTCATGGTGTGGAACATACTCGTTCTGCCGCTGAAAATAGAGCAAAAGACTACTATGCAACCTACACACATATACCAGTTGATGACATCTTAAATGCTACAAGGATTAAACAATGGATAGATCAGTTAGTTGAAAAAAAGACTATAATATCAGATCTGGGTTCAAATGAAATTACGGCAAGTCTCACACGAGATTTTAACAGAGTAAATGTTTCGGAATGGAGGGTGCTACCGGTTACTATTGATGATTCCATAACATGGATTGACCCTGCAGGATACCAACTCGCAGTAAGCAAAACACCTGATAATTGGATCGAGGACATGGAATCTAACCATGACTTTATTCTTGACGTCAAATTAAGTAAGGTTATAATTACAAGCTTTTTATAATAGGGGAGCAAGATATGGCTTTGGCTTTGTGGTTTTACACTGCTGATACATAATGACCAGCAATTGACGGCGTAAGTTGTCCTGCTGGTGACGGACAAACTGACCGCGTACCGGCGAAAAGGAAGGGAGGCTTACGAGAGCTCGAATGTTTGTTCTGCGAACCGTAGATGAGCGCGTGCGTGCAGACTTTTGTTGATTAGCTGCGCCGCTGGAGAAGCGGTAGATGTCATCGATCGCTCCATCCGTGAAAATGTCGTACGCCGCACCCGCGTAAGCGAGGTGGCGACGCATGTACTCGCCCAGTCTGGGCGCGATCGTAGTGCGGCAACTTGCATGTTGTTGAGGGGGATGCAGCCCGTGAGCCTAGTTCCAGCAGGGCCCACATCCATGGGAGGCATCCTTTTCCCGTCAGCAGAAGAGGACTTCTGCGAGAAAACCGAACTTATTTTTTTTAGTGTCTAATGCACCTTTATATAAAGTGTAACATCATATAAGAAGGCTTGATGAATCAGGGTTATGGACATTTTATGTACATATGTACAAAATACGGGTTTTGTGTAAAAGTAGACAACTTAAAAAGCAGCGCAGGCTTTTTCCATTTTCTATTTGCTCTTGCCTTTACGCGTTTGCTTTGTCGCAGTAAATTTGCCTTTGTACGTATACACAATCCGTTTCTTCTTTAGTCGCTTGCCTTGCAGTTGCTTGCGCACCAGCTTGCGTCCTGATTTCGGTGTCATGTCGCCGTACCAGATACCATCGGGATAAGCGATTACGACGCAAGCGTCTGCACAACGGCCGTTGCAGCGCGTTCGTGTCGTATGGATCAGCTTGTCGGCATCGAGCCGTTCAATTTCATCCTGAATCGCTTGCGTTACTTTTTCTGCGCCGCGCTTCATGCAGCTGCCGCCATTACAGATCAACAAGTGGCATTGGGTTTGCTCAAGATTCCATGTGGTCATCGTCTGTGAACTCTCTCCCTCGTTATTCTTATTATAATCCGTAACAACTACGATTATAAGCAAGTCTGTTAAAGCAACGAACTATAATCAAACTATAATCAACTTTCACCACATGTTCAAGCGGCGAACCAGCCCGACATGGAGATCCTTGTCGGGCTGGTCAACCTGGTAGCTGTGAGCTTAAGCTTGCGCATGCTCTTGGCTGTCGGCGACACGCTATCGCATAGCAACTGCTGCGGCGTGCCTGCGAACATCAGTCTGGCCGCCCGCCCTGGTCCGAGATCGACGATTCATTCAATAGAGTAACCTAGAGTAAATTAAAACAACATAATTATTGTTATGTTAATCAAATCGATGCGCACTTCAAAACTCTTTCACCTCAATTCTGCATAGCCGCCCCAAATAATGGGTACATCAATCGTAACCCTATCTGCGAGGTGACCTGTTATGAACGTAAACGATAACGATATTGCGCGCACAAGCAAATGCCCGATGGCCGTGGACATGATCGATGCGATGGAAGGACTGTCCGGCATCCATCCAGGCTATCGCCGAGCGCATGCTAAGGGCGCTTGCTACCGGGGCGTGTTTCACCCCAGCGGCGAAGCCGCTCCTTATACGACCGCACCCCATTTGCAAGGAGGGGCGGTCGATGCAATAGTACGCTTCTCGGGCAATTCCAGCGATCCGGCGCTGGGCGATCTGCTCTCCCCTGCCAAAGGCTTGGCGGTTCAATTTCAGCTGCCGGGCGACGTAAACACCTCGCTTGTCGGCGTTACGTTCCCGGTCTTTTTTGTGCGGACGCCCGAATCGCTGCTTGATCTCGTACGCGCCGTCAACGAAGCGCGCGCAGGACAATTGTCGGTGTTGGATATGTTCAAGGAAGCGGCCGAGCACTTCTCCGAGAGCAAGCGCAGTCTGCTGGAGATCAAGCGCCTGCTCCCTCCGGCAAGCTATGCGACCAACCGATACTTCACCATCCATGTCTTCTACCTTGTCGCTGCCGACGGCCGGCGCCGACCGGTCAAGTTCGAATGGATGCCGGATGCAGGCATCGAGACACTGTCGCTAATCGAAGCTGCAGAGCGGCCAGCCGACTATCTGGAGCAAGAGATGACGGATCGACTGCAGCGCGGCCCCGTTTCCTTTACCCTGCAAATCGTGCTCGGCGAGCCGGGCGATCCAACAGACGATAGCACCATGCCTTGGCCGGAGGAGCGCGAACGGCTAGATGCCGGACGCCTCGTCATCGAGGCTGCGATCCATGAGCCGCCCGGTCTGTTGATGGACCCGACCGCTGTCGTAGACGGCGTCGAGCTGTCCGACGATCCGATCCTGCACTTCCGACACTCGGCCTATGCCGAATCCTACCTCCGGCGCAACGATAGTCGTTAGTGGACCGCGAGGCAAGTCCAAGGCCGCTCTGGCCGAGCTTCCGAACCGATTAACTATTTTTCAGCCGTATATCCTCGACGATCTTAGCGATAAATACAGCAAGTGCGCTTGCACCCAGATTGCCTTCCCCGCGCTGCCTTACCGATACCGTGTCGCCTGAGGCCTCGTCGTCGCCGAGGATGAGCATATAGGGCACCTTCTCCAGCTGTGCGGCTCGTATTCGGGCGCCGAGCGTTTCGCTGCGTGCGTCCAGCTCGACGCGGATCCCTGCCTCGCGCAGCGCCCCCTGTACCCTGTCCGCATAGTCGAGATGGCGGTCCGCCACGGGCAGCAGCTTGACTTGCACCGGAGCCAGCCAAGTCGGGAACGCACCGCTGTAATGCTCCGTCAGGATGCCGACAAAACGGTCGAGCGAGCCGTAGATGGCTCGATGGATGACAACCGGGCGATACTTTTGATTGTCTTCTCCGATATACCAGAGATCGAATTTCTCCGGCATCTGGAAGTCGAGCTGGATCGTTGCGCATTGCCAGCTTCGTTTGAGCGCATCGAGGATATGGAAGTCGATCTTGGGTCCATAGAACGCGCCATCGCCCTCGTTCAGCCGATATGCGATGCCGAGGCCATCCAATACGTTGCGCAGCGCAGCCTCCGCTTCGTCCCATAGCTCAGCCGAGCCCATCGACTGAGCCGGGCGAGTGGAAAGCTCGATCCTGTACTCGAAGCCGAACACCTGATACATCCGATCGATCAACTGCATGATCTGCCCGATCTCGTCCTCGATCTGGTCCGGCCTAACGAACAGATGGGCATCATCCTGACAAAAGGTGCGTACGCGCATCATGCCGTTCAGCGCCCCCGAATATTCATGGCGATGCACCTGGCCGAACTCCGCGATGCGGATCGGCAGCTCCCGGTAGGAGCGGAGCCGGTTTTTGTAGACCAGCATGTGACCCGGACAATTCATCGGCTTAAGCGCAAACGTATTATTCTCGGCCTCTGTGAAATACATGTTCTCGTGATAATGCTCCCAATGACCGGATTGCTCCCACAGCTGGCGATTCATCATAAACGGCGTGCGCACTTCCTCGTAACGCACCTTGCGTTGCTCTTCCCTGGAGTATTGCTCCAGCTCTGTACGGAGCACCATCCCCTTCGGCAAATAAAAAGGCATGCCAGGCGCTTCCTCCGAGAACATAAACAGCTCCAGCTCTTTGCCCAGCTTGCGATGGTCGCGCTTTTTCGCTTCCTCTAGCAGATGCAAATGCGCGTCCAGCTCCCCCTTTGTCGGGAACGCTGTACCGTAGATACGCTGCAGCATCTTTTGACTGGCATCGCCGCGCCAGTAGGCGCCGGCTACGCTAAGCAGCTTGAACGCCTTCACACGTCCTGTCGAAGGCAGATGCGGCCCGCGGCACAGATCGACGAACTCTCCCTGCTCATAGACCGTAATGACCGCATCCTCCGGCAAGTCCCCGAGCAACTCCAGCTTCAGCGGCTGATCGAGCACACTGAACAGGCGCACTGCCTCCTCCTGCGAGACGACACGGCGCATGATGGGCAGATTCTCTTGGACGATCTGCTGCATCTCAGCCTCGATAGCCGCCAGATCCTCGGGACTGAGCGGATGCTCGATGTCCAGATCGTAATAAAATCCGTCTTCGATCACGGGCCCGATCCCGAGCTTCACGGCTTGCTGGCCGTATCTGCGCTGGATCGCCTGCGCCATCACATGCGCTGCGCTATGTCTGAACAGCTCCAGCCCTTCCGGACTGCTATACGATACCAATTCTACCCTGCTATCTTCGATGATCGGCCGGTTCAGATCGACCAACTCGCCATTGACCTTGGCAGCGACGGACTCCTTCAGCAGGCTCGCTCGAATTGACTGTGCGATCTGTGCAGGCGTTACGCCCGGGTCATATTCACGGCTGCCGCCATCCGCCAGCACAATGTTAATGCCATTAAGTTTCACCATGATTTAACCTCCGTTAGTTTGTAATGTGGACGCCAAAAAGCGCGCTTATCCGCAAGGGACGAGCGCGCTCGTGGTTCCACCCTGATTTAATCCGCATCATACGGATCCTCATACGTTCAATAACGGGAACACCCGGCAGGGCATACACTCAGGCTGTTGATCGCCTGATTTCAACCTCGCAGCTACAAGGGGGTAAATGCCAGGCGTCGCCGCAGAGGATTTCAGCCTAGTCCTCTTTCTCTGTAGCGGTACGCAAGGCTGGCATCCATGTCCTTGATGACAGCTTTTAGTATGATCCTTTAAAAACAAAACGCAAAAAACGCGCCTGTCCGCAAGGGACGAGCGCGCTCGTGGTTCCACCCTGATTCAACCCGCATGATGCGGATCCTCATGAGTTCGGTAACGGGAACACCCGGCGTGGCTTACACTCAGACGGTTCAGCCTGATTTCAACCGCACAGCTACAAAGTGGTAATGCCTTAGGGTTGACGGAAGAGGCTTGCAGCCGAGACCTCTCTCTCTGGACCGTACCGGATAAGACATCATGTCCTTGTTCATTGCCTTTCGTTTCACACATCATAAAGAAACGATCATACACTTGTCAAGTAGATTTAGAAATTAAGAAAGTAAATACATAATAATTATTATGTTAACTCGCGTCATTAATTACAAAAGTTTATGTCATTAATCATGTGGGTCGACGTCTAGAGTAAAGGGTTATTGCTGCTCCGATACGTGAACACGTCTCAAGAAAAGAGAAAAGACGAAACCTGCAATCGCAATAACAATGGCAATTTCAAAAACATGCTGTATACCTGCTATCAAAGCAAGCGCGGACTTAACCGAGTCCGTCTGGTCTGCCGTTTGCTTCAGCATGCTGCTCATGCCAACAGACATGATGCTTACCGCAACCGCAGTGCCAATCGCACCCGCCACCTGCTGGACCGTATTCATAATCGCACTTCCATGCGGGTAAAGCGAAGGAGGCAATTGGTTCAGGCCATTCGCCTGCGAAGGCATCCAGACCATGGAGATCCCGATCATCAAGAAGGTATGAAGCACAATGACTTGGGTTATGGTCGTCGTTATCGTAATGCCCGAGAGAAACCAGAGCACGACGGATATCAAGGCCATACCAAGAGGAACGACCCATCTCGGCCCGAATTTATCGAATATTTTACCCATAATCGGTTGTGTTATTGCGTTCACAATGCCCCCGGTCAACAAAACAAGTCCGGCAGAAAAAGCGTTGAGCCCGAGGCCTCTGATCAAATACAAGGGCAACATAATCATGGCTGACATCATCACCATGACGGCAATCATAAGCATAACCGTGCCAAACGTAAACATGGGCTGCTTGAAGGCCCTCAAATCCATCATCGGCTGCTTCATTCGCAATTGCCGCACCGCAAATAGTACAAGCGCCAATAGGCCGACAATCATCGGTATCACGACCTTGGCCGCTCCAAGTCCTCCTTCTCCTTCTCCGGCGCTGCTAAAAGCAAATACAATTCCGCCGAAGCCAAGCGTGGATAAGATCAGCGAATACATATCTATTTTCGGCTTGGTAATCGCCGTTATATTTTGCATATATCGCATGCCAAACAGAAGCGAAAACACCAATACGGGAAGCGTCAATCCAAAAATCCAGTTCCAGCTAAGCTGCTCGATCAACAGACCGGAAAGGGTAGGCCCGACAGCAGGAGCAACCACAAGGACAAGCCCGATTAGCCCGTAGGTCGTCCCCCTCTTCTCAGGTGGAACAATGACCAGGACGGTGTGAAACATCAACGGCAGAATGAGCGCTACGCCGGCAGCTTGAATGACCCGTGCAATCATCAGCACCTCAAATCCCGGGGAAACGGTCGCCACCGCTGTGCCGAGTAAAGCCAATAGGAGCGAAGCCGTGAACAATTGTCTGGTTGAAAACCATTGAAGTAACAGCCCGGATACCGGAACCAGTATGCCGAGGGTCAATAAGTAACCCGTCGTCAGCCATTGGGCCGTTGCGGCGGTGATATGAAACTGGTTGATTAAGTCGCTGAGCACGACGTTTAAAGCCGTCTCATTAAACATCCCAACAAATCCGCTTAACAGTAAGGAAACCATGATCGGAATGACGTTATATTTTTGCACCGCCTGATGCTGCGCTTCTGTCGCTGCTTGCATATTCTTCACTCTCCAAGTTATATTTTTTGTATAAAAGACTACAAAGGTACTAGTTGTCTGTAATAGACTTAAAAAAAGTAGTGTTATGTACCTCTAATTAATTCCTGCACACAACCTTATCGAAATAAATCGTGCACAGGAATCGTTGCCCTACGTATTTCCATGGAAAACACTACCGTTTGGCAAGGTTCATTTTCGGTGGGATATACCCGAGTTGTCTGCCCATTTTTACAATTTGTCCTCTATGGTGAAATTCGTGGGTGATGGTGTGCGAAAATAACCATAACTCGGTTAATTCTACACTGTCACTCTGCCAGGAAGTTGGAGGAGCAGGATCCCATTTGATTTTAAAATCATTTAGAAACTCATACACCAGTTCATCCGTGTTCTTGAACATGTCACGCATGTTCTGTACATTGTCAACGGATCTCGGGCTTACTTTGGGAAGTGATTTACCTAGGGCGCGATTCCCTAACCATACCCGATAACAATCGGCTACATGAACATGCAGACTGCGAATAGAAGCTCCGCCTAAGGTTTCTATTTCTTTAACATAATCTGCGGGCGACATCATTTCGCAATAACGAAATAATGATTCTCGTGTGCGTTGGATCATTTCATACTGGCTTTTAAGTACATCCATTTTCTCGCTCTCCTTTTATATTCGATCCTTTAAAGGTACTAGCTATATACAAGGACTATAGGTGTCTATAATAACCGTTATGTTCCATTCCGTCAAGGATGAAGTATAAATTTTCCAAACGCTGAACCAGAACCGCCTTTTCACCTTGGTCCTCTTTGCAACTTATAACAGCGCCTGCTAAGATAAGTAAGAGGTGAATGGACATGAACATCTTGAAAGTCAAGGACCGCCAGGAGCTCGACAAGCGGACGCCGCTCATGCCCTGGTATGTCGAGAAATTCATTAATTACAAGCTGCCCGATCTGTCCCCCTCCTCCCTGCTGGAGTATGTTCGCGACTATGAGACGTTCTTTAACTGGCTGCGGGCCGAAGGACTGTCTGCCGCTCAGACGAACCGAGACATCGAGCTGATCGATCTAGAAAAGCTTCATATGGACAGCATCGACAACTACAAAATGTTCCTCTCTGCCTTCAAGGATACGACCAATAGCCGCACGACCATCTCGCGCAAGCTGTCGTCGCTCCGTTCGTTGTTCCACTACTTGAGCCAGATCGCCGAGGACGAACAGTTCTACCCGCTGCTCAAGCGCAATGTGATGGCCAAGGTGGCGATCAAGCGGACGCACAAGCCTAAGGACACGGCGGCGAAGCTCGAGGGCAAACTGCTGCAGGAGGATGAAATCTATACCTTCATCGATTATATCAAGCGCCAATACCCGCTCGACGTCGCGAATAACAAGCAAGCCTCCTATGCCTATGAGCAAAATAAGGTTCGCGACGCCTGCATCATTATTCTAATCCTCAACTCGGGTTTGCGCGTGTCCGAGGTGGTCAATCTGAATATCGACGATATCGATCTCAAGAAAAAAGTCGTCTATGTCTACCGCAAGGGCGACAATGACGACACGTTCAAGTCTCCTGTGTACTTTCGTCAGGAGGCGGTAGATGATATGAAGGATTATTTGCAGGTTCGCGAGACGGTATACAAAGCGCCGCGCCGCGAAAAGGCGTTATTCCTCGCCATTGCCAACGGCAAGCAGGAAGGCTCGCGGATGACCAAACGGGCCATCCAGGCGATGGTCATCAAATACGCCAAGCGCTTCGGCAAGCCTTACCTGTCTGTACATAAGCTGCGTCATTCCTTTGCCACCGACTATTATCTGCGCAACGACATCTACAAGACGCAGGAGCAGCTCGGACACGCCTCGCCGGAGACGACGCAGATCTACGCACATCTCACTGACAAGACGATGTCCGAGGCGATCGATCAGCTCAAGGATTAGTCCTAACGCTCGTCGCCGCCTAAGGCTGCCAGCGCACATTGTCCAGCACAAGCTCGCCGTCTGGCGTCCGGTCGAAGACGAGCCGGATACTGACGATGCGAGCTAGGTCGAGCGCGGGCGTCTGCTCTGCAAAGGCTGCCAGCGGCAGCCGGTAGTCGTGCAGCACGATTTCGGACGACGGCTGCAGCCGGCCGTTTTTGATCCACCGGTTCAGCGGTCCGCCGTTAAGGAATCGATTGGTCAGGAGCGGCTTGAGCTCCTCCGCAGCCTCGGCCAGCGAGAGCGCCGCGGTCGTGCCGTCCGCGTCAGTGAGGACGATGCTGAAGTCAAGCTCGCGACCGTCTGCCGTCGTCGGCGCCAGCGCCAGGACGAGCTCGGACGCTGTCGATAGTCTGCCACTCATCCCTTGCGGAAGCTTCAGCTCATAGGCAGCCGCTATGCCTGTGTTAGACTTGATAGCACCCTCATCGCCCGATTCTCCCTCGCTCCCTTCTTCTTGCTCGTCCCCACGCGCGTTCGACCAACCCAGGAACGCGACCCGATTATGCTTCGATCCGTTTTGACGATTTTTGAGATCCTCTTCCTCCCATCGCGACAGCCCTTCGCCATGCAGCGTCGCGCCGCGCCGACTGCCCGTATCTCGATTGCTGTCCTCCTGGTAGTCCGCGATCGTAATCATATCGGTATCCGTATATTGCTGCCTCATTGTCGTATCCGGCAGCCAGTGGCCGCCCAGCCGATAGTCCCGGAAGAGCGGCACATACTCGCACTTCTCATGCAGTGTCGCCTCCAGGAACGCGCTGATGAACGTCTTAGCGATCTTGCGCTGGTCCTCGCCCGGCATGATCTCTCGTTGGTTCATGAGCCAGCGCAGCGGCAGCTTGATATCCATCCGTCCCCACGCCGTGTTGAACTGCCCGTGATTGGCGTCGTCGATATAGAGCGCCGATTTGAAGAGGGGCTCGCTCCCAACTGTCGGATAGACGATCCGGTTATATTGGCGCTCGCCGTCGAAGGAGCTCACGTCCGAGTCATTGGCCCCGTGCAGCACGAGATAATTAACGTCATTAAGTCTTAAATTCCGCTCCTCGAGCTTTTTGTCGGTCGGCGCGATCGCCACCACAGACGTGATGTCGTAGTCCAGTCCCGTCAAATATTGCTCCTTGTCCGCCACGGTGAAGTATGCCTCATAGCCGGCAGCGAGCGCCGCTGCTTGCCCGCCGCGGGAATGGCCGATCAGCGCGATCGACGACAGATCGGCCTTGCCGCTCAGTGCCGTGCCAGGCGCTTGCGAGAGCTTATCGACAGCCTGCAGATGATGCAGCAGCAGCCACGCGCGCAGGATGTAGTCGTCGTTGGGCAGTCCCGAGAGGACCGAGTAATTGACGAAGTTCTGGTCCACCGATACCGTCAGGAAGCCCCGACTGGCCAGCAGCTCGCCAAGGTAGTCGTAGCCAGCATCGGAAAAGTCCTCCATCGTATGGTTGCCATGGACGATCAGCACGACCGGGTAAGGGCCTTCGCCCTGCGGCAGCCAGACGCGGCCATTGATCGGCAGCTCATGCTGGTCGAAGCCCCAGTACCATGTGCGCAGCGGCTTCCAGCTCGTCACGAAGGCGGACGCGTCCACTGGCTCCGTCACCAGATCGACATCGGCGCCGAACGCCCGCCTGAACCGGTCGGTCCCGCTGCCATAGGTCAGCGACGTCACCTCGTACGGTCCAGGCTCGGAAGGGTCGGTCAGGTCGGCGAGCGGCGACGGCTCGATGATCGTCATCTCCCCGCGCATCGTAGAGGTTTGCAGCCCGCTCGCTGCTACAGCCAGGTAGCCCAGCACCGTCAGGATGATGCCGCAGACCGCCAGCATCGCACGGCTGTAGACGGAGCGAGGGCGATGCAGCAGCCAATAGATACAACCGCCACCGGACGAGCCAGCGATGCAGAGCAGAGCGGTCAGCAGAATGCCGCCCCATAGCCACTTCATGTTCGCATAGGTGAAGACGAAAGGCAGCGTGGACATCATAACGATGACGACCGACAGCCAAATCCGCGGCAGACGGATCGGCAGGAAGGCGAGCAGCAACGCCGGGACGTACGCCAATACGAGCAGCGCCGCCAGACCAGCAGTCATGACTAGTAGGGTCAGCGTATTATCGACGAGCCAGCCAAGGCCGGTGTAAATGCTGCTCCCCAGCTCATGCAACGCCAGTAACGCCATGCTGACGACGCCAGCCGTCGCAGACATAGCAGCAGGCGAATCGTCGGTATGGATTCGCCTGATACGTTCTCTAATTCGAATTCGAAACATGTTCGTCTCCTTAGTTCGTCTCCTTAGGGTGCGGCCGCCGGGTCGCCGTAGTGTTCGCGGATCTGCTCGGCCAAGCCGTCTCGCAGCTCGGCAATCGCCGGCACATCGCGGCGATCATTGGCGCTGACGATGATCAGCTTCTGATCGGACTCGCCGAGCAGCTCCAGCAATCTTCGGACCAGCGTTCCGGTATAAGTGTCGCCCCGTGTCTCGGCGATCCGTTCGAAGGCTTGCCGATACTCGTCGAACAGGATGCCGCTATCCAGATCGAAGCGAGGTCCATTGGCCATCCCGAACAACAGATACTCGGTGCGGTTAATATAGTCGGACAGCATCTCGTCCCGCTTCAGTCCCTCGGGATACCGGTCCAAATACTGCTCGGCAGCGATCGCACGTTCGGCGACAGCCTCCAATGTGCCAGCCGAATCCGACGTCCCAGATTTCAGACGCTGCGAGTCCATCGCCTTCAGCTTCAGATAGTCGGAAAGATCGCTCGACAGATAACGCCGGTATTTATCGAGCGCTGCATAGTCAACAATCGGATAGACCTCGCCCGCCGTCTGAACCAGCACATAATGACCCGCCTCCGCTTGCTCCGTCCACGCTCTCAGCTCGTCATCGGTGATCTGTTCCACGGTTGTCGGATCGCCCATCATCGAGAACTTCTCTTGTACTTCATTGGTCAGGAAGCGTCCCTGGGTTATGGGCAAGTCTTCGGCATAGTACGCTTCCAGCTCCAGCAAGAGACGGTCAGCCGCCGACTCGCTCGCAGACGGCAGTCGCTCGTCCAGGAACGCGATCAGCTCGCTCGGCCCTGTCGCATCCCGGATTGTTTGCCAGAACTCGCTTATGAGCTGTTCCTCCGAATCCGTTTCAGACGTTTCCCCCGGCTGCGTCTCCTGCTGGCCTGGCGGCGTCGGCGGCTCCCCGCCGGGAGCCGGATCGTTCGAGCACGCAGCGACGAGCGCCAAGCTCAGCAGCCACACGCCCCAGAGCACCTTTCGATTGGCTTTCATGGCCATCCCCCTACCCTTTGCGCAAGATCTGTTGGATCGTTGCAGTCAACCGGCCGGGCAGATAAGGCTTCACGAGGAATTCCCGGATGCCCCACTGCGCAGCTTTTTCCTTCTCCTCAAAAGCGCTGGAGATAATAATCGGGGTGTTTTGCAGCGTGTCGTTTTTTTTCATCTGCTTGATGACCTGCCAACCGCTCGTATCCGGCTCCAGCATAAGATCGATGACGACGATGTCGGGCTGGAGCGTCTCCATCTCCTCGAGCGCTTTTTGGCCTTGCGTATACAGATGAACGCGATACCCGCTCGCTTGCAACTCATCGCGCAGCAAGATCGATAGATTGTAGTCGTTTTCGATCAGCATGACCTCGACCGAAGACTCGGGCATTGGCTCGCTTGCTTCCGCCTCCGATTCGGCCGCCGGTTGCACGTGCCGCACCGGGAAGCAGAGCGTGAAGACGCTGCCTTCCCCAAGCCTGGATTCGACCTCGATCGTTCCGTTGTGGCGGGTGACGATTTCCTTGACGATCGCCAGGCCCAGCCCCGTGCCGCCGATTTCCCGCCGGTCGGTATTATCTACGCGATAAAATTTATTAAACAATTTGGGCAATGCATTATCAGGAATCCCGAGACCTTCGTCGCGGATTTGAATGACGTGCTGATTAGGCTCGGCCCGACTGGTAATCGTGATTCGACCGCCCTCGGGCGAGTACTTGATCGCATTGCTTAGCAGATTCGTAAGCACCTGCTGCAGCTTGTCTGGATCCGCCAGCAGCATCATCGGCCTACCGTCGTTCTCCCAGACGATCTCATGGATAGAAGTACCAATACGATGCAGTTCGATGACTTCATGAATTAATGCCGTTAACAAAATGGGCTTCATATCATAGATTTGTTTGCCCGACTCCATTCGTTGCAAATCGAGGAAGTCGTTAATTAACGTCGTTAATCTTCGTGCTTCCTGATGAATGGTCGAAATATACTTGCGTTGCCGCTCCGGCTTCAGCTCCCGATGCAGCATCAGCTCAGCGAAGCCCAGGACGCTTGCTAGCGGCGTCCTCAGCTCGTGGCTGACCGTACTGACGAACTCGGATTTCATGCGGTCGACCTCGTACTCCTTGGTAATATCCCGATGCACGAGCAAGGTTCCGAACTTGACGCCTTCTCTGTATAGCGGTTCACAATAAATCTGGATATACCGACGAGCCGGCTCGATGATCTCATACGTAAATCCGCCGGCATCGGCCATTCGGCAGCCAAGGACCCGTTCTGAAATAAATTGTCTCAGCGCCTCCGGCTCCGCCACCACACCCGATAGCTGATCAAGCAAGTCAGTCAACGGCAGCTGCATCGATTCGCCATTCGACGGGAGGAATCCGAAAAACTCGGTCAGCTTTTTGTTGACCTGCAGCGTCCGGCCCTTCAGATCGAACAGCTGCACGCCTTCCTGAATCGTATCCAGCATATCCGAGGTCATCTGGCGCTGACGCTCCGAGGCTTCATAGATCGCCAGCTTGTCGAACGCCAGCGACACCTGCCGGGCCATGCCGGCCACCTCCGCCGGCTCATGCTTGGCGATTGGTTGCCCCAGCTTGGTCAGGATCATGCAAGCGACCATCTGCTCCTGCGCGTCCAGGATCGGCACGACCAGCTCGCTCGCGAACAGCTGCTCCTCGTGGTACCCTTGCTCCCCTGGCGTGCATGCCCGCGTCACCTGGTAAGGCTCCTTGGTCTGGGCGGCGCGCAGCACCATCCCGTCATTGATCGAATCGATCAGCTGTGCCGCCCCCTGAGCAGATACACCGATCGACGCGTAGTCATGCTGCGGCGTATTCATGACGATGATGCCCTTGTCGTAGCCTACGATATCGACGATATGACGGATGATGCTTGATAGTAGCTCTTGTTTGTTCAGCGTGTTGGCGAGCGACTGCACGAGCAGATTGCGCTTCTCCAGATACTGCTCATTGCGCTCCATCTGCTGGAGCGCCGCATGCAGCTCTTCCTGCTGCGCTTGCAGTTCGTCTTGCTGGGCTTGCAGCTCTTCGTTTTGCGAGACCAGCTCCTCTTCCTTGGACACGATCTGCTTGATCATCGCGCGGAATGATCTGGAGAGGCCGCCGATCTCGTCCACCCGTCGCACGGCCTCCACTTGGATCATCTCGCCTGCCGCGAACCTTTCGGCCTGCTGCGTCAGCTGACTTAGCGGATAGCCGATATCCTTGGCGATCTTGCGCGTGATGAGGAGGGAGACGACCAGCACCAACAGGATATAGCTGATGAAGATGCCGCCTTGATACGTCAAGTCCTTCACCAGCTGCATATTTTCATTGGAGGCCATTTTTTGAACCGTGTGCTCGAAGGTTTGTGAGTACTCCAACAAACGATTGACCGGATTGTCTCCCTCGGCGGAGATGTATTTGCGCAAGGACTCATAATCGCCAGCTTCTGCATAAACGATGCCTTGCGGCAGCAACTCGTTGAAAAACGAAGTGAAAAAGCTCTCGATTCTGTCCATCAAATCCCGCTCCGAGTCGCTCATCGCATACTGCTTGATCTCATCCATAGCCTTGTCGAGCTCTTGCTTCTCTATGAAAATTCGATCGTATTCGAATTGCGTCTGGTACACATAATAGCCGCGAACTCGCATGATGATTTGGTTGGCATGATTCGAAAGCTCCGATACCAGCTCCTGCTTCTCGCGGGTTTCACCGCTTTTCGTCTCATAGCTCTGGATAATGTTGACGGTGCTCCATAGGACGAATACAGCGCCACACAGGATCAGCGTCATCGTAAGCGCCATAAGCGCCATGAATTGTCTGGTGATGCTTTTGCGGAAGTACTTGCCGAACTTATCCATTCAGCATCTCCCCGACCTTGTCGATCAGATCGAGCGGACTGAACGGTTTGGACATAAAGTCATCCGCGCCAGCCGCCATTACCTTATCCTGTTCGGCTTGCTGATTTTTGGCGGAGAGCATCAGGATTTTGGCTTCCGCGCGAGCCGGCAGCCGACGCGTTTGCTCGATCACCTCAACCCCGGTCAGCTTTGGCATCATATAGTCCAGGATGATCAGGTCATAAGCCTTTGCCTTGATTTTATCGATCGCTTCTTCGCCATCGCACGCTTCATCAATATCGTACCCTTCGTCCTCGAGCGAGTCGACGACCAGCATCCGCAGGATAGGCTCATCCTCTGCCAACAAGATGGATTTCATGCTGTCATCCCCATTTCATTATTATTCCTACTATTATCATATTGAGCGCGGCTGGACCAATTTGTTCATGTAACAGCCCCTAACGTCTTTATTCCCGAAATTTCGTTTGTATTGTACGGTTCGAGAACTATAAGTAGCTGCGAGTCGCGAACGATGATATATTATAGGGAGACTTTGCATGTTCTGTCAATTGACATCGGGACGAGGGATTGGGTTGATTAAGGATTTATTCGCTAACCTTTGCATTATTATGACATTCACTTACGTGATCAATTATATCATGAGCCATTCCGCAATCCTACCTCGCTCTGCGTTTGTAAGACAATGGCTTGCCGGCATATGCGGCGGCTTGCTCGGCATTTTGCTTATGATCTACTCCGTGAAGCTGGACGAGACGCTCATTCTTGATCTGCGCTCGCTTCCGCTCATTTTGATTGCTTTTATTTTCGGACCGCTGCCCGCCCTTATCGCCAGCGTGCTGATCGGCATCGGCCGGGTCGTCTTTTTTGATCTGAACACAGCTTCTCTGAGCGCAGGCGTCAATGCCGTGCTTATCGCTCTTGTATGCGGCTGGTTTTCGTCGCTCCGTCTGAAGCCTTACACCAAGCTCATCTGGATGACCTTGTATACTTTGCTGCAGACGTCGGCGCTCATTTATTGGCTCATGCCCGATCCGGGAGTCATGTTCTGGGCCAATATGATGCCCGCCTTCTGGTTTTCATCATGTCTTGGCGTCTTTGTGTTCTACAATTTTTATTATCATCTGCGCTCCACCAACGATGCGTTGCGCAAGCTGCGGACGATGGTGACGCGCGATTTTCTGACCGGCACCGGCAATGCCAGACACTTCGACGCGCAAGCGCTGGTCATGTTCAAGCAGGCCAATCGCAACACGCGCCCCTTGTCCTTGCTCATCATCGATATCGACTTTTTCAAGCAGGTCAACGACACCTATGGACATATAGCCGGCGATGCCGTCTTGAAGCAACTGGTCACGCTGCTGGAGATGCATGCGCGCCCAGAGGATACCGTGTCCCGCAATGGAGGAGAGGAGTTCTCGCTGCTGCTCGCCGACCTGGATATCGACGCCGCGATCGTAATCGCCGAGCAGATCCGATCCGAGGTAGCCGCGTATCCGTTCGAGCTCCCGGACGGGACGACGATGCGCCTGACGATCTCCATTGGCGTCTCCTGCTTCCCCTCGCATGCCAAAAACCTCGACGAGTTGGTCCAGCGAGCAGACGAAGCGCTGTACCGGGCTAAGGATCAAGGCCGCAACCGCGTCTGTGAATAATAAACAACCGCGAACAAATAAAAACAAATACGAGCAGCCCGGCGCGCGAATCGCCGGGCTTCTTTCACGTTATCCTTGCAAGACCAACTGCGTCACTTCATATAACGCCCCATCCGCTCCTCCAACTCGCGGAGCTGCTCAGGGCGAATCGCTCGATGCCCATAACGGACCTGCTCATAGAGCTGCGTGACCGGCATTCCGTCGGCCGCGCTGCCGCCGCGCCACCTCTCGATGTCCGCGACCGTCTCCAGCGGCGTCAGATGCCGCTTCAGCTCGTACCCTCCGCGCCGAGCCTCGAGCACCCAGCGACGGTACAGATAACGCACCTTCTCCTCGTCCGTCACCTGTTCGGACCAACGCGACTCCCGGCGGCCCCGGCCAGACAGCCGATCCTGCCATCGTTTGCCTCTTGGTCGAGGCTCCCTCGTGCGGATCAGGCTCTCCACCTGATCCTCGTAACCGAGGCTCTCGCCGTCTCGACCCTCACGATTGAGCCAGGCGGCGAGCATCTTGTAGAGCCGCCGCATCCAGCCCGGCAGCCGCTTGCCGAGCGCATACAGCGCGTAGAGTAGCAGAGCGCCGAGCGCGACGAAGACAGCGATCATCGCCGCCTGTTCGAGCCAGCGCATCCAGGCCGCAGGTTCGCCAGGAGGCTCGCCGAGCATCGGTGGCGGCGACATCTCCGGCGCCTCCGGCTGCACAGGGGGCGGCTCTGGCTCGCCCGGGCTGCGGCTTAGCCATTCGGCCAGCCTCTCCCTCAGCCAAGCGAATGCTTGCTGGATGTAGCTCATCATCGTAATCGCGACAGCAAGCAGCACCAACGCCAGCACCAGCAGACGATTGAGCCAGCTAACAGCTCGCGGCAGCTCGGCCTTGCGCGTCCCCGAGAGCGTCTGCTCCCGGATCGCATCGGCATTGAAGCGATAGAGCAGCGCTGTCAGCGCCGCCAGGCCGAGTCCGGCGAGCAGCCATACATGATCGCCCAGCTCGGGACGGAAGCTCGCCGCCACCGACAGGACGAAGTACATTCCCAGTCCTACGAGCATCGGCGAGATGGAGAAGCGGACCGACCAGTCGTTGTTGGCCGCTCTTGCGCCGCGCACCAGAGCCAGCACCGACCAGACAGCGGGCAACGAGGTCTGCCATCCGCTGCCGAAGCAGAGGATGCTCCAGCCGATACCCATCAGCAGCGCGAAGGTCGTCAGCTTGTACACCCGATCCAGCCTCAGCCAGGCATGGGCCACATGCCCGAGTCCATAGAGCAGCGGCAGCGAGACGCTCCACAGCCAGACCTCGGGGCGAGGCAGCAGGTAGACCGCGAGCAGCAGCACGATCGGGTAGAACATCAACGTCTCGACTGCGCCTTGCCATGCCGTGATCCCGGCGCGGATGATCGCTTGCTTCATACGGCTTCCCCTCCTGCATCGCGCATCGTCGTCTGCTCCTGCGCTTCATCCTCGGGGACGGGCAGCGCCGTCAGGTCCAGCACCTCGACCCGATGACCGTCGCGACGCAGACGATCGATCGCCGCCTCCATCTGCTCGCTGACGAAGGCGCTCATCAGCAGATAATCGTACGTCCGCTCGGCCAGCTCCGCCTCGTCCTCCAGCATCGTGTAGAAAGCAGCGCCGGGCTCGATGACGAGTCTGGCCATCTGCTCATAGAGCGCCGTCAGTTGATCGGCGCCGCTGCGAGGCTCGCAGCGCACCGGCTGCCGCGGCCCCTCCTCCAGTCTGGCGTTCGTGCCGAAGCCCGTCTCGATCCCTTGCGAGAGCGCATACTGGGCCAGCCCGGCGGCATAGCGGATCGCCAGCTCGACCCGTGCCGTCTCCTGCACCGTGCCCCACATCCGCTCATGGTCCTCGATATTGATCAGCAGCATGAGCCGTTGATCGGCCGTATAGTCATGCTGATGCACCTGCAGCGCGCCAGTGCGCGCCGTCGCCTTCCAGTTGATATCCTTTAGCGAATCTCCGGCACGGTACTCGCGGGCGCCAGCAACCATGAACGGATCGGGCGCGATCCAGCGCCGCACCGTCACATCGCCTTGCCAGCTCTGCGACGGGATGCGCAGCTCCTCGCCCGGCAGCGGCGACGGATAGACGATCAGCTCGGTGCCGAACGATTGCCTGCGGCTTTTGTTGTAGTGGCCGAACAGATCGCCGCATGTGAGCGACACGGCATGGATGCGATAGACACCGCGCTGCGTGCAGGTGACATGATGGCGGCGTGTCACTTGCGTATAGGGCAGCAGGCTAAAGAAGCTTTTATGGTTTTGTACGAACAGTCCGTTGCTGATGTCGAGATTATGCTGGGCCTGGAATCGCATGCCCGCATGCAGCATCGACTCGATGCGCAGCCAGGGCAAGGGGAGCAGCTTGCGATTGGCGATCACCTCCACCATCTCGATCCGGTCGCCCTGGAAGCAAGTCGATTCACTGAACGTGCGATCATAGGTCAGCTTCCTCTGACCGAGTCGGTAGAAGATCTGGCCCTGGACGACGTACAACGCCGCCGCGATCAGGATCAGCCAGTGGATATGCACGTCATGCCACCTCCATCAATGCGCGTACTCTTCCGCTGGCACCGGTATCTCAGCCA
>Ga0160452_100185_pt1 | contig 70494 bp, 70 predicted proteins | sample HID1971I_E6MG_FD_108230 | JGI IMG/M metagenome (GOLD analysis project Ga0160452, IMG submission 108230) | Enriched millipede-associated microbial communities from UW Madison campus, WI, USA - HID1971I_E6 MG | ecosystem: Host-associated > Arthropoda: Insects > Digestive system > Unclassified ...
AACGTCGAAGGCTTCGAGATGATCGACTGGGATGTCGTCACCATGCCGGAGCATCCGGAGAAGCCGGGCGTCGGCAGCAGCATCTATCTGAGCGGGCTGATGGGGATCAACTCGAAGGCACAAAACCCAGACGACGCTTGGGAATATGTCAAGTTCGTCAACAGCGAGGCGTGGGCGAAGCTGAGATCGCGCAGCGTCAACGAGATGGTCGCTCGCCAGGAGTTCCTGAAGCCGCGCGAGGGCATGGAGTATAATCTGGCAGCCTTCTACACGATGGAGCCCGCTCAGTCGACGTCGGCGGAGATGGAGGCGGTATACCGCAAGTATCCGAATATCTATGAAGTCATATCGCTTGGTCAGCCGCTGTTCCAGGAGGTTATCGAGGACAAGAAGAGCACGAAGGAAGCGCTGGCCGAGTGGGAGACCCAGGGCGACGCCAAGCTCCAGGAGCTGAAGGCGAACGCCGCAGCCTCCGAAGAGGGCGGCTCTGACGATGCTGGAGGCGGGACCGCAACGGAAGTAGAGACTAAGGAAGAGACGACCGAGGCCGAGGCAACACCGGCTGGTTAATCGATCGCGAGTAACAAGCATACAGCGCAAAGAGAGCCTGCTGTCCCGGAAGGGATGGCGGGCTCTTGCTTTTCGGACCTCTTAAGAGAAACTTAAGCGATTAAGCATGAGAAAATTATGGAATAGCTAATCTTTCCCTATCTTCTATACAATACAATGAATCCTGGGATACAGGGACATCAAAGATAAAGCATCGATGGAATTTGACGAGAGGAGATTATTAATCGTGCATCAAAATCATTGGAGGGGCAATAAAATAATGAAAAAACAACTATGGCGCAACTGGATGTTCACAGGGTTAACAGTAGCAATGGTCGTGCCGATGCTCGCGGCATGTACGGGAGACGGCAAAAGCTCAAGCGCGGAGAAGCGTGTGCTGCGGATCGGCATGTTGTACGGCGGAGAGCAAATGGAGTCCTATTTCCGTCAGCAATATACAGACCTCTTCGAATACAACAACGGCAATATCGACATCGAGATCGTGTCTGCCATCGATTACAACACAATGATGTATTCAAGCTCAGGAGAACAGCAAAAGCAGCCAGATCCGTATGAGGAAATGCAGAAGTTGCTCAACGGCGACAATCCGGTCGATGTCGTAATGACCGAATACAACATGCTGAATCGTCTTGTGCAGGATAACTCGCTTAAGCAGCTCGACCCGCTCATGCAAGAGGACGGCTTCAACGTCGACGATTACGTGCCGTCGGTTATCAAGGGCATCAAGACGGCAGGCGAGGGCAATATTTACGCGCTGACCCCAACCTTCACTTCATCGGCGCTATACTATAACAAAAAGATCTTCGCTGATGCCGGCGTAGAACCGCCGACAGACGGCATGCAATGGCCGGATGCGTTTAACAAAGCCCGCCTGGTAGCGCAGGGCGAGGGAGCAGACCGCGTATATGGCTTCATGATGAACCGTTGGGGCGGCGATAGCTTCTGGGATCTGCAAACCTATATTGAGCCGTTGCAGCTTCGCACGTTCGACGAGAAGGCGGAGAAGATGCTCGTCAACTCCGACCAGTGGGCGACGGCATGGGATACCATCTCGGGACTGTACCGGGACAAAATTTCGGCAACCCAGATGGAGCTGCAGGGCGGAATGAATGAGAGCGGTATGATGGATGGGCCGATGAATCCTTTCTCGCATGATCCGTTCCTCAGCGGCAAGGTCGCGATGATGATCGGCGACTACTATTACCTCAATGAGCTGAAGCGCGCACAGCAAAGCGAGGGCAATGTCGAAGGCTTCGAGATGATCGACTGGGATGTCGTCACCATGCCGGAGCATCCGGAGAAGCCGGGCGTCGGCAGCAGCATCTATCTGAGCGGGCTGATGGGGATCAACTCCAAAGCCCAAAACCCTGATGATGCCTGGGAATATGTCAAATTCGTCAACAGCGAGGCGTGGGCAAAGCTGAGATCGCGCAGCGTCAACGAGATGGTCGCTCGCCAGGAGTTCCTGAAGCCGCGCGAAGGAATGGACTATAATGTGGCGGCCTTCTACACGATGGAGCCGGCTCAGCCGATAGATTTGCAGGAGGTATCCAGCAAATATCCGGATATTTATAAAGTCACATCGCTTGCTCAACCGTTGTTCCAGGAGGTTATCGAGGACAAGAAAAGCACGAAGGAAGCGCTGGCCGAATGGGAGACCCAGGGCGACGCCATGCTCCAGGAGTTGAAGTCGAAAGCGGCAGCCTCTGAAGAGGGCGGCTCAGACGGTGCTGGAGGCGGAGGCAACGCGTCGGGAGGCGGGACTAAGGAAGAGCCGCAGGTCGAAGAGACACCAGTCGAGGAGACAACGACCGGCTAAACGTTCTCAAGTCGTGCAATTGTGTAGCGTATGGTTAGAGCCTGCTGTCCCGAGAGGGATGGCAGGCTCTTCATTATGGCCTAGGAGCGGCAACGAGCACTCTCGTAAGCCCGTCAGCAGCTCAAGAACATGCACAGGCTTTGACATGCAGAGCAGGCAAGGGATAGCAGAGTCTCGCTAGCCCTGAAGTAAAAACGACTGGTACGCGGTCCATGAGCCGTTGGCGGTCTGATAGAGCAGATGAATACGGTCGACTCGGTCGGTGAAGTCAATCGTCTCCTGACTGATGCTGGCGCGCACATCGTGAAGCTCGTCGGAGGACAGCTCCTGGCCGAGCGTCACGTGCGGGGTATAGACATAGCTAGGCTCGTCTTCTTCGAGCAGGCCGCTGCACAGCCGCTCTTGCAGCGTGATGACAGGCTGGGGGTCCCTCAGAGCGAGATAGATAGCATTGGTCACCGGATAGAAGGTGGACGTTCGATCATAGTGAATCGTGAAGGGTGCATAAGTTGCGGTGACAGACTCGATGTGAGCGGTGATCATCGACAGCTCGACTTCGTCGACCTCCAGACCGGGCCGCAGCGTCAGATGCGGCTGGATGGCGCTATAGCGCGGGTCGAGCCGTTTGCGCCAGCTGTTGGCGAAGTCCTGGACGGCGCGGGATGGGAAGATGACGAGTCCGATGTGCATGGGTGGATACCTCCTACTTATTGGGCTGGATGGCGGGTCTAAAGGCTCTTCCCAGCGTTGCAGCATACGAGCGTGTGCCCCTGGCGAAGGCTGATCCGACAGCCTCCTCTAAGACAAGTATGCCCAAGATGGCTTGAATTTGATAAGAATGGGCAGGCTAAAGTTAACAATTGTTGGAGGGATGAGTGGTGCGCTGGATCTATTGGGGGCGGTTGTACGAAAGTAAATTCCAGGCAAGCTGTCTGGTGGAGCGGATGGAGAATGACTGGTGGCTGTATGGCTATCACAGTCCAAAGGAGGTCGAGATCTTCCGATCCCGTCGCGGCAGGTATGGGGTGCGCTACATGCCTTAGGCAAAGCGAGGGACGATCAGGTATTGCCCGGAGGGCAAGGTCAAAAATCATCAAAAAAGGATTGACTTACCTCTTGGCCATGTAGTATATTATATCTTGTCGCCATTCGTAAATGATCCACATCTTGGGTACATCGCGGGGTGGAGCAGCTCGGTAGCTCGTCGGGCTCATAACCCGAAGGCCGCAGGTTCAAATCCTGCCCCCGCAACCAACCTTACATGACATGATGAATCCCTATATCTGGGGCCCTTAGCTCAGTTGGTTAGAGCGGTCGGCTCATAACCGATTGGTCGGGGGTTCGAGTCCCTCAGGGCCCACCATGCCGTGATCATTTATGGCACTATGCCGGGGTGGCGGAATTGGCAGACGCACAGGACTTAAAATCCTGCGGTAGGTGACTACCGTACGGGTTCGACCCCCGTCCTCGGCACTTCATAGATAGTCCTCAATCCCTTTTTACATAAGGGGTTTTTGTTTTTTTAGGGGAGTAAATATATCGGGCTAAGTTACCGGGGATGCGCTCCACTTTTACTTTTGGGGACGGATTGGGGACGGAATAAGTAATAGACGAGAATTTCAATCATACACCTATAAACGACCAACGGCAGCCGTTCACATGACGAACGGCTGCCGTTTTTTTAATTGTCTATTCTACAATCGTTGTCCCCGCAAGGCCACCATTAATGCGCTCGAACTCTCGTAAACAGCCATCCGCCTGCAGCGAATAGAAGGTAGAGCAGGAGATTGTAGCCGACACCTAGCAGGAGGGAGTCGTTGAACAACAGCGTTTCGAAAAAGGAGATGACATAGACGCGCAACGAAGAAATCGCCGTTCCGAGCGGGATTGCCGTTAGGAGCAACGCCGACAACAACCAGCCGACCGGGTTGGAATAACCCGATGCCAGCATGCTTAACAGCGCCATGACCATCAAGTAAAAAGCCGTCTGGTAAAGGAACGATCCTAGGAAGCCAAAGTCGTTCCAGTGGAAGGCATCGACCAAATCAACGACGCTGGCATAGTTGTGGAAGACCTTCATCTGGATCAGGATCCATAGGGAGTTAATCAAGGCGACGAGTGCTGCCCAGATGGCATAGACGCCATGCAGCCCCCAGAAAACCTGTTTGCGGGTAGCTCCTAAATGGACCATGCGTTTGTAATAACTTAAAGGCAGCACGATAGCGATCAACGGCAACAGAATAATGAGCATGTTCGTCTCCGACAAACGGGATACGTTGCTGTCCTCTGTGAGGGAAGTAATGAAAAGCTCGGTCATTCTGCCAAACACAATAATGACTAAGACGAACCAGATGTACATTTTGAGCTGTCGGTAGGTGGCTTTGAAATGCAGGGTCAAGGCGCCCAAATTAGAGACCCCCTTCAATCAAATACAGAAACAACTTCTGAAGACTAAGCATCTCGATCGATAGGTCTAACTTACGGACATGCAGCATGTCGGCGTCAGTCAGAGGTTCGTAGATAGCAGCAAGCATTCCTCTGCCGTAAGCCTCCTGGTAGATCACACGCTTGCCATCCGTAAAGGAGGTCACGGCCTCGGCATTTCCGCGCAGGAGATAGGCAGACTTGCGAATGTGCTCCATATGATCCTGCAGCAGCAGGGTTCCCGACTCAAGGATGAAGATGTGTTCCGCAACCGGAGCAATTTCGTCGATCAAATGCGTGGACAGCAAAATCGTGCGCGGGTAATTGGCATAATCCTCCATGAGTGCCTTATAGAAGCGCTCCCTCATCAGAACGTCAAGCCCCAATACCGGTTCGTCGTATAAGGTTAGCGATGCCCGGCTTGCAAGCCCGATGATATTGCCAATGAGCGACTGTGTGCCGCTGGAGAGCTGTCGGATCTTTTTGTCTTGGTCGACCAGAAAGATGTCCAGCAGCTCACGGGCAAAGGTCCAATCCCACCGAGGATAGAAGGTAGCGGCGATTTGCAAAGCTTCCATCACTCGTGCTCCGCCAAAATGCCGAAATTGACTGCGAACATAACAAAAGTCCTCTGGATGCTCTCTTTTGCTCAACCTCTTTCCATAAACCTCGATCGTGCCGGATTCGGCCGCGATTGCGCCTGCAATGGTGTTCAACAAAGTCGTTTTGCCGGCGCCGTTCCGTCCAAGCAGGCCGTAAATCACATTTTCCTCCAACTGCAAATTCAAATGCTGCAATGCGGCTGTGGGGCCGTAGGACTTGGATAAATTGTAGCAAGCCAAAGCTATACTCACGGATGTCCATCCTTTCTCAGTTGCTTGATCATCGCAATGATATCGTCGGTTGTCAGCCCCAGCTTATCGGCCTCGCTTAATAAATTGGACAGCATTTCCTTATGGAAACGATCTCTGCGCTTCTGTTGAATCTTCGCTTTTGCATCGGCCGCCACAAACATGCCAAGTCCTCTTTTTTTGTACACAATTTCTTCATTGACGAGCAAGGCGATCCCTTTCACCACGGTTGCCGGATTGATCTGGAACATCTGGGAGAACTGGGCGACAGAGAGGATCTGCTCGTCCACGCGAAAGGTACCGTTCAGAATATCATCCTCAATGATATGGGCGACTTGCTGGAAAATCGGTAGATTATCATCAAAAGTAATGGTCATGGCTTCACCATTTCCCCTATTAGTATGTCACTTATCCAACATACCATAAGGGATGAAGCAGCAATTGTCAATTTACATCTCCAAAAACAAGTATGCTGTTGACACCTAGGGAGTAATGCATTACAGTGTACTACATTAGTAACATACTAATACACAAACATACTTTAAGCAAGTAAATCCTCGTGGAAGCGAAGGAGCTTGCTTGAAAACAAGCGAAGGGGCTGGATTCATTGAATACACTGATTGAATTCAAAAATGTCACCAAAGAGTACAAAGTAGGGGAGTTGCCGATCAGAGCGCTTGACGGGATTGACTTTTCCATATCGGAAGGGGAGTTTGTCGTTGTGCTGGGGGCTAGCGGAGCAGGCAAAAGCACGATACTCAACCTGTTGGGCGGAATGGACGTGGCCAGCTCGGGCCAAGTAGTTGTCGGCGGCCAAGAGATTACGAAACTGAATGAAAAAAAGTTAACCCGTTATCGTGGCGAAAAAGTCGGCTTCGTGTTTCAGTTCTATAACTTGATTCCAAACTTGAACGCACTGGAAAATGTCGAGTTTGCTGTCGAAGTGTGCAAGGATCATCTCGATCCCAAGGAGATCTTGCACAAGGTGGGATTAAACGATCGACTCAAAAACTTCCCTTCCCAGCTCTCCGGCGGGGAGCAGCAGCGGGTGGCAATTGCCAGAGCGGTTGCCAAAAATCCGCTGCTCCTGCTCTGTGATGAACCTACTGGCGCGCTCGATTATAAGACCGGTAAGGATGTGCTGAAGCTGTTGGAAGACCTGAATAAAGAATTGAAAACCTGTGTCGTCCTGGTGACGCACAATTCAGCGATTGCACCGATGGCGGATAAAATCATCAAGGTGAAAAGCGGCAAAATCGAAAGCATTACTCTTAATGAAAGCAGACAAAGCGCCGAAAGGATCGAGTGGTGAGCATGAGGCTTTTATTTAAATTATTCCGGGATATTCGACAGTCGGCAGGGCAATTTTTTTCATTTGTGTTGGTCGTTGCGGTGGGCGCGTTTTTTTATACGGGGTTGGCTACGCTAAGCAATAACTTGAGCGCGTATTCCGAGGGGTATTTCGAACAGCATAATCTAAGCGACTTGACGGTCTCATACAGCAGAGTCAATCCCGAAGATGTCGCGCGGTTAAGCCGACTGGAAGGGATCGCTAAGCTGGAAGGGCGATACACCTTCGATGCAACCGAAGCTTTTGAAGGCTATAGCGCAGCGTTAAAAATCCACTCCATTCCCGCAAACCATGACATCAATACAATAGCGATGACAGAGGGCAAGTTGCCATCGAATCCATATGATATCGTATTGGATTCCCGCTATGCAGCTGAGCATCACTATACGGTTGGCGATGAAATCATCGTACGCGTCAATGAGAAGGAATTGGCGCTGACCATCAGCGGCTTGGGCGAGAATGTGGAGCATGCGAAAAAAAATGAAACGCAGGACCATAAAAACAAAGGCTTTGCTTACACGGGAGAAGCGATCATACCGGAGGTGGCTGGCGATTGGTTCTACAACGAGCTGCTGGTTGATGTTAAAGCCGGATATGATGCGGACCAGATCGGAACATCGATCGAAGAGCATTCTCGATCCCTTCCTTATCTGGGGCAGGAGAGCAAGGAACGGTCGTTCAGCTATTCGCGCCTGATGGCCACAATCCACAACAACGGTTTGATGAGCAAGGTAATACCTCTCGTATTGTTCTTGATTGAAGCCATTATACTGTTCCTGGCCATGTCCAGAATTATTGACTCGCAGCGGAATCAAGTTGGCATCATGAAGGCCTTGGGCGTGAAAAACCGCAGCATTATGCTCCATTATATGGGCTATCCCGTGTTGGTCAGCATACTAGGGGCAATTGTGGGCTTTGTCATATCCGCGGTTGTATTTGTCCCCATTATCTCGGACTCGAATGCAAGGTCTTACTCACTGCCAGGTATTGAGTTTGCTCTGAGGTATGAGTTGATGCTGCCGCCGATTCTGTTCTCCAGCGTGTTCGGGATGTTGGCTTGCTACTTAAGCAGTAGGAAACTGTTGCAAGAACGAGCAGCTCAAGCGATGCGCCCCAAACCGCCCAAATCAATGAAACCTCTATTCATCGAAAGAATCCCCGGCCTGTGGGATCGCTTGCCGTACAATTATAAGCTTATCATGCGAAACATCTTCTTAAACAAGAAAAAAGTGCTGGCTAGCTCGGTTGGCGTCATGGTTAGCACCGTACTGATCATCACGGCGTTTGGCACGCAATCAGCCCTGCAGAAGGTAGCGGGTCAGGTTGAACAAGTATATAGCTATGATCTCAGAGTGGATTATAAGTCGGGCGAAGCGATGGACAAACTGCAACTTCCGTCAGGCATTATAAACCATCACATGTTGTCCTCCATTCCTATTGAGATTAGAAAGAATGAGCAAATAGAGAAAGCTACGCTGATCGTAACGGAAAAGGACAACAATCTCATTCATTTTTATGACGACAAGGACACACTCTTGCAACTGGAGGATCATGGCGTATTTGTACCTAAATCGTACGCCGACCATTATGGTATCGGGGAAGGCGATACGATAGAAATGGTGTTTACCGCGCCTGAGATGGGCAACAAATTAGTGGCGGCGAAAGTGCTAAAGATCTCAACGCAGTATTCAAGCCCGTCCTTCTATATGACGCCAGAATATCTGGCAAGCTTTGGGCTACCCTACAAGCCGACGTCGCTTTTGGTGGCGCTCGATCCTTCGGTGGAGCTAACGGAATTCCGGAATCATTTCCAGCATGATTCAAGCGTGAATGGTATATTGGATAAAGACGACCTACGCAAGGAAGCCCGATACATTTTGCAGCAAAATAACTTTGTCTTCGTCCTGTTTATTCTATGCGCGGTCGTTCTTTCTTTTGGAGCGATTTACACGATTTCATCGATTAACATTTATGAGAGGAATCGTGAGCTTGCGACGCTTAAAGTACTGGGATATGACAAGAGCAAAATTAACCGGCTTATCTTTTTTGAAAATATCATCATCACAACGTTGGCCGTGTTGGTGGCTCTCCCGATCTGCGGCTATATCTATGGGCTGGTAGTACAAGCGTTATCGAGCACGCATCAGCAAATTCCGGATCAATTAAATCTCTTCATTGTAGGAGTATCCATCCTTGTGGCATTCATGCTCACCATGATGGCCAACTTGCTGCTCAGGCGAAAAGTGGCTGGCATCCATATGATTGAATCCTTGAAAGGGTGGGAGTAGTCTCTAAAGTAAGGACACTCGAACTTATAAGGACGTGAAACACATGACCCATTATATTAAACAGATCCGAGCCTTAGTTGGAACTCATCCCATCATTATGGCAGGAGCTTGTGTAATTTTGTTGGATCCCCAGGGGCGATTATTATTGCAGCAGAGAACAGATAACGGCATGTGGGGATTGCCCGGAGGCTCCATGGAGCTGGGGGAAGAGATGATAGAGGTTGCGAAGCGGGAGCTTTTGGAGGAGGTAGGATTAGAGGCGCTAACTTTAGAGCTGCTAGATCTATTTTCTGGGCCGGAATTGTATTATCGGTATCCGAATGGAGACGAAGTATACAACGTTGTTGCAGCCTATCTGTGTAAGGATTACCGGGGAACCATTAGAGGCGACGGAGATGAAGTGCAGGATATTCAGTTTTTTGAGCTGGATCAGCTGCCAAGTCAGATAAGTCCTCCAGACCGGCCCATCATATCAAGGTTTCTAAGAGATCAGGCGTAGCGCCATGATCTAGTTGTCCTCGTCCGCTAGTAGATGCATCAAGGAGGCGATGATTATGTTCGTAAGAGGCTTTAATCACTTGACGATCAATGTCCAAAATCTAGCTCGAGCCTTGGATTTTTATACTCAAGTTCTTGGGATGACGATTAGACATCGAGGAGCAACGGATGCTTATTTAGAGTGGGGAACAGCTTGGATCTGTTTGGTTGAGCAAAAAAATTACGCTGAGAACAAGGATAGACAGTTGGGCGTCGATCATATCGCTTTTTATATCGAGGATGAGCACTTCCAGGATGCGGTTAAAGTGCTACAAGAAAACGATGTTCATATCGTAAGAGGCCCGGTTAAGAGAGGGCTGGGTTGGTCGATCAACTTTTTGGATCCAGATGGTACACAATTGGAGCTGCACACATCAAACCTGGAAGAAAGAATGAAGGTATGGAAGTAAGGCGCCTATTTCAGCAAGGTGTTCCGGGAACAGTACGGCATGAAGCCGCAGGACTTCCGGGATCAGGGGATGCCAGTTTCCAATACAACTATAGAATGGAAAAAATAAAATGAACCCAACGCTCTTTGAACTAGTCAATAAGGTAACGGATGGTGTAAGAATAATCTGGCTGTCCTCAAAACAAAATCTGCGGTCACAGTTAAATGGAGGTGTAAATGGTGGGATACATTGAAGATCTGAGATTGTTGGTCGGGAATCATCCTCTACTACTGGTACGTCCAAGTGTCGCGATCGTAAATAGTTTGGGTCAAATTTTACTTGTTCGTTACGAGGATGATTCATGGGGCATACCTGGGGGATTAATGGAGCTTGGGGAGTCTGTCGAGCAGTGCGTAAGAAGAGAAGTGAAAGAGGAACTGGATCTTGACCTGGGGAAACTTCATTTATTTGGCGTCTTCTCTGGAGAGGAATTATATGTAAAGTTAAGAAACGGCCATGAATACTATAATGTCATTATAGGGTACCTGTGCACCGACTATACGGGGAAAATTAGGCCAGACGGCCAGGAGGTCAAAGAGGCGAAGTTTTACACGCTCTCGGATGTGCCGGAGCGTACACAACCTTTCCTCAAGGAAAAGTTGAGAGAGCTGGGCCCAAAGCTGGCGCAACTACTCCACAAATAAGCGCCGTCGAGCGTTAGAGCAACGACGGGTTTGGGCGCTTGATGGGATGCCAGCTGTCGACAGTCAGACTTTTTGCCAAGTCGCACGTTCAGATGATATACAATACTATACTTGCTTCAAGGAGGCGCTATGAAAACAACCCTTTACATGGTCAGGCACGCTGAATCGCCTTATTCCGAGGGAAATGAAAGAACAAGGGGACTTACGGACGAAGGCTGGTTGGCCGTCGAAAAGGTAACAGAGGTCCTGATGGGCGAAGGCATCGATCGAATCGTCTCCAGTCCCTATGCCCGCGCGAGATTAACGGTTGAAGGCTTGGCCAAGCAATTAAATCTTGCTGTCGAAAGCTATGAAGAGCTGAGGGAACGACATTTTATGCAGGAAGATATTCGTCTCAGCAACGAGGAGTTCATGACGACCTTAATTAGCCGTTTTGATGATCTTGACTTCGCTTTCCCAGGCGGCGAGTCCAATCGGGAATGTCAGCGCAGGGCAGTTGACGTGCTGAATAGGATCATCGCGGAAAGCAAGGGCAAGAAGATCGCTGTCGGAACGCATGGCAATGTCATGACGATGATGATGAAACATTTTAATGCCAGCTACGGCTACGATTTTCTTAGCGAGACCTCCAAGCCTGACATCTACAAGCTGGTATTTGATGAGCTGGAGCTAGTAGAAGTGACAAGAGTGTGGGAGGCGTAGCGAGATGCGAGATATGAAGGAGCTGCTGCCAAAGGACAAACATGATTTTGAAAGCGTCAACGAATTGATGGTATTGGACAAATCCAAGCTTATCGCACTCATTCCCGAACTGTTGGAATGGCTGCAAGATATCAACTGGCCGATAGCTAGAGAGGTAGCCAAGCTTCTGTTGACGGTTCCTCATGAAGCCGTTCCCTACGTAGAAGAGGTTCTTGCTGGCAAGGATGAACTGTGGAAAATATGGTGTCTGGACTACTTGGTAATAAACTTACCATTCGATGCACAGGAAAGGTTAATAGAACCATTAGAAAGAATGGCTTATCAGCCTACTAATGGCGAGCAGGAGGAAGAAATACATATCTCGGCAAAGAAAATACTCGCTATGTTAGAAAGGAGGTGCCAAATGTACCTTTATCATTTTAGCGAAGAGCCTCACATTGATATTTTCCATCCTCGACCAAGGAGTGAATCGTTGCCTCCCGCCATCTGGGCTATTGATGAAGAGCATGCCGTCAATTATTTCTTTCCTCGGGATTGCCCGCGAGTCATATTTAGAAAGTCTGACCAAATGAGTGAAGAGGATAAGCGGCATTTTTTTGGCGACACCAGTGCGGACACCGTTATTGCAGTGGAGAATGATTGGTTGGATCGTATTCTGAATGTAAAACTGTACAGATACACGTTGGACCGCCATAGCTTTGAGCTTGAAGATGAAATTGCAGGCTATTATATTTCGCAGGAGCCCGTGAAGCCTCTCAGAGTAGAGCTGCTTGAAAATGTGTTGCATGAGCTTGTTAAACGACAAGTGGAGTTGAGGTTTACTCCAAATCTTCATCCGATCAGGGAAAGGGTTATTTCCTCAACGGTTGACGATTACTCGATCATTCGATTTAGAAATGCAAAACCGTAGCCGGGCCGCTCGGAAGCATGAGGGCGGTACATATTGGAGGTATAAAGATGAGTGTGAACTTCTATCTAGTAAGGCACGCATTAAAGAAAAAGGAAATCGGTGATGTGCCTATAACCCCGGAAGGGAGAAAGCAAGCCCAAGACACCGCAAAGTATTTTAGCACGCTCCCCGTCACAGCCATTGTATCAAGCCCTCTCCGAAGAGCTCAAGAAACCGCAGCAGCTATTGCGGAGAGAACCAATGCAACCGTAAACATTGATCCTCGTCTGAGAGAGCGGGCTAACTGGGGCGACGTGCCGGATCAAACGTTTCAGGAGTTTGTTGAACTATGGGATCGCTGTACACGGGACCCTGACTTCGTGCCGCCTGTTGGCGATTCTGCCAGAGTCGCGTGCGATAGAATGGCCTCCTTGTTAGCGGATTTAGTTCAGGAGTATCCGGCAGACAGTCATATCGTTATCGTTACGCATGGTGGATTAATTACGGATTATTTGGCTAATACCTATCCGGAAGAAGCTCTCAATCGATTTCATCCTAAGTTTAAAATCGAGCAAAGTCAAATCGTTTCTGAATGCTCGATTACCAAATTGAGTTATGAAAATGAAAACTTTACAATTGAATATTTTGCTTCCGTCGAACATTTAAAGGCGGGACGCTAACCACTTGCCTAATCTCAAAATGCCCTATAGAGCCTGCGTCAGCTCCGAAATTAATTCGCTGTATTGCGGATATAGAACGGACCACCGCTCTTTACGCTCATGAACGGCGCGGCCTTCGAGCAGGTCTTCAACCACATCGAGGCACACATGCCAGCCAGCCAAATCCTTGGGCGAGTGGTCGGTGAACTGGCGGATTTTCTCAATCAGGATAAGCTTGCAGCCGCCAGGCTCCGGGTACAGCTCGAAGCGCACCTGATCCTCGCCCCAAGTATATTCCAACACTTCCTGCCAACGCAGCTCCAATATTCGTAGCTCCTCGAAGGTGCCGTCTTGCATGTCGAACTTGATGAGACCGCCTTCCTGTAGCAGGTCGACCTCCAGTTCCGAAAACCAGCGCTTCAGCTTGTCATTCTCCGTCAGATAGGCCCACACTTTCTCTACCGGGTGTTGCAGATGCCGCTCGTATCGGGCTGTATAGCCTTCCGCAGTCTGTTGTAAAACGGCTAACATGGATATCCTCCTTTGGATGGGGATTAAGATTCTTCCGATTCGTCCAATGCGCGCTCCAAGTCATCCAGCTTCGTGGACCAATACTGGCGGTAAGGCTCGAACCAGTGGTCTACTGCCTGCAGTGGGAGCGGGTTCAAGCGGTACAAATGCTGCTTGGCCTCCTTGCGGAGCGTCACAAGCCCTGCTTCACGCAGGATACGCAAATGCTTGGACACACCTGGCTGACTCAGCGGCATCAGTGCAACAAGCTCGCCTACGGAGCGTTCGCGCACACGCATTAAGTCCAGCAGTTGGCGACGGTTGGGTTCAGCCAGCACTTCAAACAATTGATCTGTGTTCATGACTTCATATTACTGATTAGTTATATTTCTGTCAAGTTATATGTTAATGGAGTCACCACATTGACCTTGTTCTTGTTTCCCAAAATAGCAACCCTTGATATGATGGATACATCTCTACCACTCAAAATGGATGAAAGAAGATGATAATTTGAAGAGAATCGCTCTTTTGTTCTCAGTCATGCTCTTGATCGCAGCCACCGGCTGTAATTCGCCAGATAAGCCTGGTTCTGCATCGAGTGCCGACTGGGCCATTTACTTCGTTGTGTGGAATAACGATCTCTACGAGATATTAGATACTACTATCGAAGCGGAACAGATCGACAGCGAAATAGGGGAAGTCAAACAGTATTCGGACGTTGAAGCGATCTACGGCAATGGGTTCTCGAATCGCTATCCTGCGGGGACCAAGTTGTACAAAATCATGGACACGGAGCCATCGGAGTATATTGCGATCCAAACCGAAGGGATCTATGTCAAAGCCAAAAACAATGGTCGTTATGGTGGAAAATGATGGTTGATAGGGAGATCAAGATCGTGGATACCATTATCTATTTCGTAAGACATGCAGAGTCGCCATTCGTTGCAGGTATGGAGAGGGAAAGAGGATTGTCGGAGACGGGGAAGCATCATGCGATGCAGGTGAAGGATGTGTTGAAACACAGGGCAATAGATCACATCCTGTCCAGCCCCTATGAAAGAGCGATACAAACGGTCAAACCTCTCGCCGACGAACTACAAAAGGATATCGTAACCTATGAAGACTTAAGAGAGCGAGAGCTGGGATCAATCGGCGAGATGCGGTTCGAAGCGGCCAAGCGCAAGCTGTACGCTGACTTCGCCTATCATTATGATGCCGGGGAGAGCAGTTTCCAGGCAAGGGAAAGAGCGGTGCGCGTCCTGGACAACATCCTGCAGGTTCATGAGGGCAAGAGCATCGTGATCGGGACCCATGGGGATATCATGACCTTGATGATGAGTCATTACGACGATCGATACGGTATAGCGTTTTGGGAATCCACGTCCATGCCGGATATATATCGATTGGCTTTTCAAGGCAAACAGTTAAAGAACGTTAAACGACTCTGGCAAAGCTCAACCGAAAGGAATGATTCAAATTGAAGTTCAAGGCCGTTTTTCTTGATTTCTATGGCACCTTGGTCCATGAGGATGACGATATTATCCCGTTGATTTGCGAGCGCATCCGAGAGAATGCCAAATTTCAATGCACTACTAAAGAAATCGGAAGCTACTGGTGGAAGGAGTTTTCAAGGATTTTTAGAGACAGCTACGGGGAAACGTTCCAATCACAACGAGCGCTCGGCATCCAGTCCTTGCAGACGACGATCGAGCAGTACCAATCCAATTGTGTAGCAGAAGAGCTGATACAGAAGCAGTTTGCGCATTGGACACAGCCTAAGCTATATTCCGATACCCTCCCGTTCATCGAGTCGCTGCACGGAACGCCAGTGTACATCGTATCCAACATCGATGGCGCTGATATTGCTCAGGCGATAGCTTACCATCAGATTGAGGTTGCAGAGGCGCTGACAAGCGAGGATGTCCGGTCCTACAAGCCTAGACCCGAGTTATTCCTGGAAGCGCTCAAGAGAAGCAAGCTCGATGCACATGAAGTGATCCATATCGGAGATTCGCTGCTAAGCGATGTGGCAGGGGCTCAGGCGCTGGGCATCCATGCGATCTGGCTCAATCGACTCAACAAGACGTTGCCGGAAGACATCCAGCCTGATTATATTGCTCATGACTTAGATGAAGTTAGAACCTATGTGATGAGCACGTAATCAAAAAAGAAAATGTTGGATATTTTATTGTGTGATACCCTGAACTATGATATTGTATTTTTGTAATTAAAATTACAAAACGACAGGATGTAGGAAATGCAGCACAAAAAACAAAGCGTCGTCATCTCCATACGGCTGGACGATGTATCTTTGAGGGTGGTTGATCTGCTCGTCGAATCAGGATTGGAGTCTAATCGTTCGAGAGCGGTTACCTATTTGCTGCAGGTAGGGATTCAGGCCTCTGAGGAGCTCCTGAATAAGGCAAAGGCGCTCGCCGATAACGTACAACTGCTGCGCAATCAGATGATAGACGCCGTCAAGCAAAACAATATGGAACAAGTATCAAGGCTGCTCCAGCAAGATGCCGCACTCGTCAATGCTTCAAACCAGCGCGGGGAGACGGCTATGCTGATGGCCGCCTACTACAGGTCACAGGAAATCAAGGAGCTATTGCTAGAAAGTGGGGCTGAGCTAAATCTGTTCGAGGCCGCAGCGATTGGCAACACGGAGCGAATCACGGAGCTGCTGCGCGAATCTCCAGAGCTTATCGCTAGCTGGAATACAGATGGCTTTACCGCGCTTGGATTGGCTGCGCATTTCGGCAAGGAAGAAGCTGTAAAACTGCTGCTAGAACAAGGAGCAGAGATCGATGTAAAAAGTCAGGACGGCAAGCTGAACAATACTGCGCTTCATGCTGCTATAGCAGGTAATCACGACCATGTTGTTAGGCTGCTGCTAAAACAGGGAGCGGATATAAACGCACGGTGCGAGGGGGAGTATCGACGAGGCTTCACGCCATTGCATGTGGCCGCTTATTTTGGTCGTGAGGCTGTCATTCAATGGTTGCTCGAAGCGGGAGCTGATCAGACGATGAAGACGGAGCAAGGTCAGACGGCTTATGATCTGGCGATCGCAAGAGCATATCCGAACTCGGCTAGATGGTTAGTAAATTGATTAAGGAGAGATGGAAATGAGCAACCAAGCCATAATCAAGCCGGAGCTTGTAGAAGAATTTGTCGGCAAGGCACATGGGGATCTGGAACGTGTAAAGGCGCTGCTCGAAGAAGAACCGAGGCTGCTTCATGCAGCCTGGGATTGGGGAGGCGGTGATTGGGAGACGGCGCTTGGAGCTGCCGCGCACATGGGACGGAAGGATATTGCTGCATACTTACTTGATAAGGGGGCTCGCATGGATATATTTGCAGCAGCTATGCTTGGAAAGCTGGACTTAGTGAAATCGATGCTCGCCGCTCAACCTGAACTCGGCTCAGCGCTTGGTCCACACGGTATTCCGCTGATGGTCCATGCTGAAGCCGGGGGAGAAGGAGCAGCTGCTGTTGTGAAATTGTTGAAGGAGTATTCCGTGTCTACATAAGGGCAAACGTTCTTGGATCTGGACATAGGATTGTCTTCTATCAAAACTCCTCCATCATCACGAAGACGATGCTCTATTGTAACGGAGCTCCCACGGGTACCATAGGATATGAAACAGCATGTGGACGATAATCGCTGCTATAATGCCATATTGCCAGAATAGGTAGCCGCACAGAATAGATACCCATAAATTACCGACAATCACGACTGTAATCAGCATTGGGGAAGGAACACAGCCCTTCTCGATATATCCTGGCAAATGAGCTAGCCCAAACAATACACCGGTTACGATAATCGAAAGCCAGAAAGCAAGCGTCTCGGAAGGGATAAGCTGCATGATCGCCCACATGGCGAAGCTTAGCAAGCCCCAACGAAAAATGACTTCCTCGGTAATTCCGCCGGACGTGATACGCGTCGCTAATCCAAGCTGCTGGCGTAGCTGCTCGGAGGCTTCGACGGAGGCCGTATCCATCCTCGGACGTATAAAACCATAATAGCTACTAATCCATCCCCACGCACATACGATTCCGACGAGTGTGCCTATGCACACTTGTTGAATCAAATGCCCCCAATTGAGAATGCCTTGGCCGAGACCTTCCAGAAAGGGGTCTGTAAGTCCGATGCGGCCGCCAAAAAAAATTCCCGCGCTTATCGACAAATTGATGATGATAAAGGACTGTAGCAGCATCACAGTAAATGCATTTTTCTCGGAAATCGCTTGATCCGGTTTATTAGCGAGGTTGCTTGCACCGTGCTTGCTCATGAGCCATATGCCAGGAACGCAGATCAAGAGCAAAATGACTGCCATAACTGCTGATGAATACATACCTTCACTCCTCTTGGGTTCGTTTTCTTTGACTTCATTGTACAACCTCCAGTAACTGTAGGTGCAAGCAAAGGGTGAGCCTGCAGATGCGATCGAAGAAAATTAAGAAGCGACAAAGTCGAATGTATGGTAACATTTTCTTGAATTGGGACGGAGAATTTGATGTTTGCTTGAGCTCTACAGACCTGCGAGAACGGAGGAGTGATAGTGATGCAACCTGGCACATTAGAAGGGAACGAATTATATCTGCGTCCCCTTGTACACGAGGACGTGGGAGCGTATCATCGGAGCCTGATGCATGATGAAGTGAGGAGATTGACCGGCACCAAAACCATATTTTCCAGAGCAAGCATTGAAAAGTATATCGAAGACCTTCCCAGCGATTCAAGTCGGCTTCATTTGTTAATCATCCTTAAAGAAACCAATCGTATGGTGGGGGATATTGCATTACAGGATATCGATCTTCTCAATCGAAATTCAAATCTCCGGATCGCGATATTCCAAGAGCAGGATTGCGGCAAGGGCTTTGGAAGCGAGAGCTTGAAGTTAATGCTAAACTATGGCTTTGGCATCATGAATTTGCACCGAATCGAGTTGAATGTCTATGCTTTTAATACAAGAGCTATTCAAGCCTATGAGAAGCTGGGGTTTGTCCGCGAAGGCATTCAACGAGAGGTGCTGTACTACAATTATGAGTATCATGACTCGATTACGATGAGTCTGTTGCAGCACGAATATCGTCCCCTCTCCGAAGCGAAATGAAACAGAGATTCGAGCCTGACAGAACTGTCTGTCTTGGTATTCAAAACGAGAGACCGATATGGAGGCGAAGTGATGGCCATTCACCATATTGAACTTACGCAAGGTTCGCTGATCGGTTCTTTCACCGATGAAGTGACCCCGATACTCCGTATCTCTTCTGGAGATACGATCCGCTTTGCAGCATTGGATGCAGCATGGGGAATGGGGGAGAGCTACGAGACGCGTCAGAAGCCATTTCAGCGGAAGGAAGCGTTGGATGCCGGTCATGCGTTGATCGGCCCGATTTACATCGAGCAGGCCAAGCCTGGCATGACGCTGGAGATCGTATTCAACGATATTATCCCGGGTACATACGGATTTACGTGGGCAGGGCATTATCCGAATTGGCAAAATGTGAAATTGCATTTGACGCAGTATGAGGAAATGTGCCTCGATTGGCGACTGGATCCTGATTCGCTGACGGGGACTTGTATCATCAATGACCGTCCCTTTTCGGTCGCTCTGAGCCCATTCATGGGTGTGATCGGTATGCCACCGGTATCTGGAGGTGTCCACTCGACATGGATCCCTCGCACCTCCGGCGGCAATATCGACTGCAAGGAGCTGGTGAGAGGCAGCAAGCTATACCTGCCGGTTCCGGTAGAGGGCGCTTATTTGGCGATCGGTGACGGACATGCGCAGCAAGGGGATGGCGAGATCAGCTGTCAGGCGATCGAATGTCCGATGTCGCTCGTCGACGTGACGATTCACTTAATCGAGCATGGAGCAGCTACCCCGCGGGCCAATACGCCGAAGGGCTGGGTGACGTTCGGATTCCACGAGGACTTGAACGAAGCGACTGTCCAGGCGCTGGATGATATGCTGAACCTGATGGGAGAGTTGTACGGTCTGGATCGGGTGCAGGCGATCGCGCTGGGCAGCGCCGTCGTCGACTTGCGTATTACGCAGATCGTCAATGGTGTCAAGGGCGTACATGCCTTGTTGCCGCATGGCGCCGTAATCGGTGGGAGATAGCGAGCGGAGCGGGCAGCCATTCTGGTATAATAGACGAAAAATGATGGAGTGAATAATGTGTCAATACGCCTCACAACTAACATCGACCCGGCCGATAAGGATTATATAAGAAACAAGCTAATTGCCTTTAATATGTTGCATTTCCCAAAGGAATTAAACGGCAGATATCAGGAGCTAAAGATTCACTTGGTAGAGGAAGCTGGCGGCATTGTTGGCGGGATTGCCGGAGAGTTTTGCTGGAACTGGCTAGAGATTCATTTTCTGTACGTCGAGGAAGCGCATCGAAAATCCGGTCATGGCAGAACGTTGCTGCGGGAAGCGGAGCGGATGGCGGTTGAGCGAGCTTGTGACTTCATCAAGCTGGATACGCTGAGCTTCCAGGCGTTGGACTTCTATCTGAAGGAAGGCTTCCATATCTACGGCACGATAGAGAATGCGGGCGGGCATAGCCACTACTATCTGAAGAAGGACTTGACGCGAGCAGAGCATATGGCCGACGAGATAGTTAAGGCAGGTTGGATGCCCTTGGCGCAACTGGAGGATAAGCATCGCGTGTGGGCGGGGACTCGAGTGCGCCTGTATGATGTAGGGCTTAACGTAGCCTCCAAAGCAGAGGATTATTATGAATATCTCGTCTCGTACATATACGGCAATGAAGCCTACCTGCAGCTCACCAATCTGTCCGACGGCGAGGCAGGCAATGTCCTGTGTGTCGTGGAAAAGGATGCGCCCCATCAGTATTGCTTGGGCAACAGCTTGAAGGCGGCTGTCGGTACAGAGCGGACCTTCGTATGGTTAGAGGAGGGAGTGCAGTTATGAAGGCAATCTCGGAATTAATCATCCCTGATGCGGATACCTGGCAAGAGGTGCAGGAGTGGATAGGGAACGCACAAGCTCCCGTTGAGATTCTGGACACGACGAGAGCCGAAGGGGAAGAGACGCTCTATCAGCTGCAAGTGACGAATCGATCCACGCTCGGGGCCATCGCCCTCGAGACGGGCGGCCTGATCGTCGATCATGGCTGGTTATGTCTGCTCGGTGCGGGACATCCCCGCATCTATGGATCTTTACGACACAACAAGCAGCATCCGCTTCGGGAGGAAGGCTTTGTCGTCGCCTATGATGCAGTGGGCGGACTATTTGCCTTGAACACCGGCCGCTTCGATCCAGAGTCAGCCCATGTCTATTACTTCGCTCCGGATACGCTGGAGTGGGAGGATACGGAGAAAGGCTACACCGACTTCGTTTATTGGGTCTTGAACGGCGACTTGGACACCTACTATTCCACCTTCCGATGGAAGAGCTGGATCGAGGATCTGAAGGCAATGACCCCTGGTCAAGGCATGGCGGTGTATCCCTTCCTGTGGACCGCTGAGGGCCGGGACATGGAGCGCAACGCCAAGCGCCCTGTAGCGATCGAGGAAGTGTGGGAGGCCCAATATACCTTCAGAGCCCAGTTAGGGGAGCGGGGGTAAGACAATTAGCCAGACTTGAACACGCCATGGACTGAGAGGAGCGGCAATGGGAATTGTACTTATAGTCTTGTTGGTCCTGATCCTGATCTCGCTAAACGGGATCTATCTAATGCTCAAAAAACAGGTTGAGCTTCAGCAGCAGCTTGTGGAGCGGCTGGAGTCTATCGATAACGAACACAAAGGAGGGCAATCGCGATGAAGCTGTCTAATCCAGCTCCAGTAGGCCCGCGCTTCCAGCCGCCTGCTCCGGCTTCACAGACAAGTCAGGTAGAGCAGCTTAATAAGCAGATCGAGCGTTTGCAAAAGCAAGTCAATAAGATGAAGGAAAATGGGACAGGCAACGAGGCGGAAAAGGAGCAAATCAAGCAGCTGGAGGAAGAAATCCTGCGTCTGCAAGGGCAGATCGCCGACGCGCTCATCCAGGACAAGCAGCAGGAGCTGGAAAAGGTAGGCATTGCCGCTGCGGAGAAGGTCGAAGCGGAGGCTCAGGAGCGGATTAGTAACGCAGACGGCGATGAACTGATCCTGTCGGGAATGTCCCCTGTCTTGATTGGAGCGAGCAGACAGTATGGCAATCTGGAGGTACTGCGCAAGGTGCAACTGGACAAGCTGGCCCAAAAGGATATCCTCGGCGCCGAACGAATCGCCGGACAAATCCTCTCGCGCGGCATGGATATTCAGAACCAACTGACCGTTTCGGCAACGCGAGTCCGTGAGACGGGGCCGACGACAGCAGGCACGGATGATGCCGCAGTAGGCGAAGGCTCCGAACAGTCAGGCGTCGAGGAACGGGAAGACAGCCCTGCTGCTGAGCTGCAACAGCAGGCGGGAGGCGGCACGGGCAAGTCGATCAGCACGGAATAACGCTCTACTCCCGACCGTTGCCTCTGACGCGTCCCGACACCTATAGAGCCTGCCATCTCGTGTGAAGCGGATGGCGGGCTTTTTGTTACGCAGGAAATTTGGCTACGACTTACTGGGACCCTAACGTCCGCATCCGGGATGACCGAAAACGGTGACCTTAGCATGCTATAGAACATTCATGATGGCAAGTTTAGTACAGACTTTTTACATAATTCTGGTATAATAGGAGGACTTCATCTTCCGTATTGGAGGGCTTTCCAATGAAACAGATTGCCACGGTAGACCTCTATTTTTTGACGGGGGCAGAAGGCGGGCAAGAACGTCTGGTGGAAGGCGACTTTTCTACGCCTATGGTATTTCGGAATGACCCCGAACAGAAACATGGATTGTGGAGCGTAGTGGTTGAGATGATCGAGCTACCGAATACATATAGAACAGCTAGAGCAAAACTCTATTTTTTGTTTCATGACAGTCCTGAAGCACCTAATCATCTGCTGGAGGTTGGCGGAGAGTTTGAGCTAGTCACAAACAAAACGATAGCAAGCGGGAAAATCCTTACTGTCGACTATGAGTAGCTTTTAAGAGTTAAGTCAGAATAAAGCGCTTTCCAAAGGAGAATGGCAACGGAGGCGATGTACTCATGATTATCCGCGAATGTATCGAAACAGACCTCGCTCAGGTCGTCAGCTTGTCTGAACAGTGGGCAAAGGAACACATTACGCTAGGCTATGAGAATGTATCCTGGTCGGTAGGGAAGTTGCGTCATCGGCTAAATGGCTATTTTTTTGTTGCGGAAGCTGACCAGAAAATTATAGGCTATACCTTCGGAGAGATCCGAATCGGTCAGGCACAGCCTGTCATTGCTCAAGATGAGCGGTATATAGAAATTTTTGAAGTGTACGTCGAATCGAGCTATCGCTCGCAGGGCGTAGGGCAGCAATTAGTCGAGTATTTGCAATCCAGAGGCGAAGCGGACGGCGTGACAAGAATGCTGGTCGGCTCATCGAACCGCAATTGGTCAGATACCATTCGCTTCTACGAGAAGCAAGGGTTCAACATGTGGTATGTACAAATGTACAAGTAAACGACAATTTGAAATCGAGTATGGGAGGTGAAGCATGGCTCATATCCGTGTGAGAGCGTGTGCGCTAATAATCGAGAACGATGCGATACTATTGGTGGAGTTCGACGATGGGACCGGCCTTCATTACAATTTGCCCGCAGGTGGAGCGGAGCCAGGCGAGTCGATCATCGAAGCGGTCAAGCGCGAGGCTCGCGAGGAAGCGAATATCGAGGTGGATGTCGGCTCACTGGCCTTTGTGTACGAGTATGCGCCTCACGCCAATGCGTATATCTACGGCGAGGGACATAGCTTGAGCCTGATGTTCGAGTGCAAGATTATCCGAGGCGTGCCCGCCCTCCCGGCAAGGCCGGACCCCAATCAAACCGGAGTCAAGTGGATCGACATCGACAAGCTGGATGAGATCGTCCTTTTCCCGAACATCAAAGAACAGATCAGAGACTATATGAACCACCGAAGATGTATCGAGCTGATTGAGGAGCATCAGTTGGCGAAGTGACGGATAAGTGAAAGAGGTTAACGAAGGGAGTGAGCCCGTATGGACAAATATTCAAAGTCCGCATTGAACGCTGTAAGGTACATGCAATCCAACAGAACCGAAAGCCCAGTAGAAGCTTGGTACATCGCTACAGGCGAGCAATTCGGTGAAGGTAGCTGGGGACAAGCAAAGGGATGTCCGCGAACAGCATTCCTGGGGATGTGCGAGGAGGGGCTGGTCAAAGGAATAAAGCCGGGTCGATTTAATAAAAGACCCCACTCCTTAAACAAGCAATATGCGTTGCATGCGATTGCGCTCTTCAAACAGGATGCATCCAACATTCGGAAATCGAATAAAGAGTTATGGAGCCTTGTTACGCGGGGGAAAAATATTCAGTCGAACTATCAAGTCGAAATGGTGAAAGCATTATGGGCAGAAAACTTGATTGTTTAACTAGATTATAGGAAATGAACCTTACTCAAAGAGAGAGTGAGGGTCGATCACATATGGTAATAATTTGGATTGTATTCGGGGGAGTTTTGCTTTTGTCCCTGGCAAGCTTTTATGAAGGCATAAAGAACAGTGCACGATTCATATGGTCAGAGCGACTGAAGTACTATCTGGTTGGTCTGCTTTTATCTCTCGTTTATGTGTGCTTTTTTATCTTTTCATCGAAGCAACTGGAACTGGGGTTGGTCTTCGTTACTGCGTTTGCGATTGCGGTTGTGTTGGGTAGCGTGTTTTATTACATCCATAGCGAAGGCCTGAAAGATCTGTTAGAGATCAAATTCAGAATGATGAAATATTTGTTAGTTATCTTCACCCTTCTGTTCTTGATCGTGATTTTAGGCAACATAGGATGACCCATCGATATTCACACTTGAGAGGAGTGATGTAGTATGCATACACAAAACGGTTGTCTAGCAGTTGAAACGGTGAGCCTAAATTAAACTCGTGGAGAACCACCCGGGTTGCTCCACGATATGGGAGGAATCCAAATGATTCGTGTAGGCAAGGTAGACGGGAGTAATTGGGAAGCATGTGCGCAACTAAAGGTACGACCGGAACAGGAGCGGCATATCGCCAGCAATTTGTATTCGATCGCTGAAGTTCAGTTTTTACCGGGGTTCGAAGTCCGTGCGTTGTATGAGGAAGAGAGCTTGGTTGGATTTGCGATGTATGGGCTCGACCCCGATGATCGCAACTACTGGATCTATCGTTACATGATCGACGAACGTTACCAGGGTCAGGGTTACGGCAAGCAAGGGATGGCGCAGATCATCCAGGAGATCAAGATGAAGCCGAATCGGACGGACGTCCTCAGACTTGGTTATCACCCGGATAACGAGACGGCTCGTCGCTTCTACGCCAGCGTAGGTTTTGTAGAGACAGGTCCTTCGTCCTGGGGCGAGGTGCTGGCGGAGTATCGTTTCGTTTAAGCCAGGGCGTAAGCCCTGTCAGTGCTAGTTTTGGATTCGAGCAAACCGTCCCTCCAATCGAGGGGCGGTTTTTGCAAATCGTAGAGTAATATATGATGCTATGCATTACAAACCGGGGAGCTATAGACTGTGTACATTTCTTTGTTTAGCGCAATTGTGACTCGCGACGCACATTTTAATGTAATCTTTAGTCAATCTTGTTACAAATAATGGTACAATGGCGAAAACCATTTCCTTTCGCCAGGCAGGAGAGGAGTGTGATGACAGGCTATGTCTCAAGCTGTAGAAGCGGTGTTCATTGATCGAGATGGAACGATTGGCGGCAACGGCCACTTTATTCATCCGAATCATTTTCAGCTTTTCCCTAACGCGATCACAGCTATTCAACTGCTCAAGCGCCATTCGATTAAAGTCTTTGCGTTCACCAATCAACATCGGATCGCCCGTGGGGAGGCGATGATCGGCGAGTTTGAAGCGCAGTTTCGGTCCTATGGCTTTGACCAGTCCTATATCTGCCCTCATGGCATGGAAGAGGACTGCTCCTGTAAAAAGCCGAATGGCGGCATGCTCCTCAGGGCTGCAGAGGAGCATCGGCTTGATCTGACCCAATGTGTCGTCATCGGCGATGTCGGGTCGACAGATATGCTGGCCGCGCACCGTGTAGGTGCCCGGAAGATTCTTGTACGGACAGGCTGGGGCGCGGACTCACTGGGCAAGTTCAGAGACAAGTGGAGCGAGACGGAGCCGGATTATATTGCAGATGATCTATTGGAGGCGGTGCAATGGGTGCTGGGCAAGTAGGGGTAGACCATGGGGAATGGATCACGATTCGCAGCAAAGCGCTTTATGTCGAACGTCACGGTGATCCGTGTTACGAGCCGGTGCTGTATCTGCATGGAGGTCCTGGCGCGAGCTGTGTAGATTTTTGCCATTTTCAGGCCAAGCCATTATCCGAACATCTGTATGTCATTGCATTGGATCAGAGAGGTGTATTCCGTTCCGAAGCGCTAGACGAGGCGGACAGCCTGGGCTTATCCGATCTGATCCTGGATATGGAAGCGCTGCGAGAACTCCTGCAGATCAAGCAGTGGCATGTGATCGGCCATTCCTTCGGCGGTTATCTGGCGCTCCGATACGCCCTTCAACACCCATCGTCGGTGAAGAGGATTATCTACGAGACGCCGAGTTTTAATATTGCGGATTCGATGAGATCGCTCATCTCCAGATCGCTGGCGTACTTCGATCCTGAGGACGAGGCGACGATACAGGCATGTCATAGCTATATCAGCGGACAACATAGTGCCAGCGAGCTGCTGCAAGCATGGGGACAGCTAGGCGCTAAGTTAGGCGAGCAGCGAGAATTCATCTATTTTCATGGCATTCATCCTTCCGCAATCGATGCCATCTTTGACGCCTATCCGCAGGAGCTCTGGCAACGATCCAATCTGCATACGATGAAGCTGATGCAAGAGGGAGAGATGAATATAGACATCTCAGCCAAGCTCGCGGAGGCGAAGCATCGCAGTCTACTCATTCAAGGTAGACATGATCCCGTCTGCACCCCGCAACAACAGGACAACTTTACTCGATACGCTGTGAATGGAGACATCGTTTACTTCGAGCATAGCGCACATATGCCGAGAGCCGAAGAGCCGACCAAGTATACAGAGACGGTACTAGCTTTTCTGGCCTGGGATCATTGATGCCCTACTCCTAATAGAACCGGAGGTTATGCACATGAAAAAGCAAAAAAAGCTCGACGAATTCCAAGGCTGGCTCCAGTTCCTCACACGCATCGAGGACTTGGATTGGTCGAAGCCTTTGGAGGAAGGGAAATGGAATCTCCATGAGGTGGTCAGCCATATGTATGGATGGGATGAATACTTCCTGGAGGCGGCGATCCTGCCGATCTCCGCAGATCGCCCGTTGACGCTTCAGCATCTGGACTTCGATGCCTTCAACGCCGAGGCTGTAGCAAAGGGACGGGCGATGACGAAGGAGGAGCTGATCCAGCGGAGTCGACAAGTCAGACTGTCGATCATCGAGGAGATTGGCAGTCACGATGCGGACAAGTTCGACCGGGAATACACCGATGCCGAGGGCAAGCCTTTCGCTGTGTCCGTGTATCTCAAGGACTTCCTCTGGCATGATCGTCATCATATGAAGCAGATCGAGCAGCGAGCACTCTAAGGAGGACCAGCCCATGAACATGCCGTTGCATATTGTTGCTGTTGGCGGCATTGTAGAAAATGCCGAGGGCGAGATCCTGCTCGTGCAGGATCGCAGAGGCGGCTGGGTGTTTCCCGGCGGCCAGGTGGAGAACGGGGAGAGCCTGATCGAGGCATTGGTCCGCGAGGTGCTCGAAGAGAGCGGCATCGAGATCGAGGTGTCCTGCCTGATCGGCGTCTACTCCAACACCTCCTCCTATGAAGGACATAGCGGCGTCGCGCACATCCCGACCAAGGTCATCCTGGATTATCTGTGTCGTCCGGTCGGCGGGAGGCTAGGCATCTCGGACGAGACTTCGGCGAGCGAGTGGGTGCAGCGGGAGCGGGTGCTCGAGCGGATCACTGCGCCGGCGATCCGTACGCGGTACCAGGCATATCTCGACGGGGACGATCAAGTGACGTATATGGCGTATAAGACCAAGCCCGACTTTCGTATCGAGATGCAGCGCAGCATCTGAACAACTAATTCATCTGATGAATTGGAGGACACGCGATGCCAAGACAGATCACATTGGCGGATGGCAGAGAGATTGAGGTCGAATGCATAAGCTGTGCCTTGACCAGCGGACTTCTTCCTTCGATCGGAGGCGTTATCTATGAGACGGATCGCTTCCATGTGCATCAGGATGTCGCCTATCCGATTAGGGGTCTGGCCATCGTTGCCGCCAAGCGTCACTTTTACGGACTCGACGAGATGACGGCGGAGGAACAGCGGGAGTATATCGCAATCCTGCATAAGGTGAGGAGCGAGCAGCGGAGTCGGCTTGGCGTGGAGCATGTCTACTATTTCTATAACGAGGACACCACACATCATTTTCATACGTGGATGGTGCCACGATATGAGTGGATGAAGTCCTTCGGTCATTCGGTCGAGTCGTTGCGACCTGCACTCTTGCATGCCCGACATCACATGAATGACGACGATCATATGAGACTTGTCCTGAGCGGCATCGAGGCGTTGCGAGCAGGGATGCAAGGGTTTCGGGTCATCTAAAGAGAGAGGGGTATACCATGAACAACCAAAAGGTATTGCACTATAATGCATTTTCGACAGAGCGGACGAAAGGAAATCCGGCGGGCGTCGTCCTGGAGGCCGATGCGATTGACGAGGCGGAAATGCAAGCGATTGCCAAAGCGGTTGGCTTCAATGAGACGGTTTTTGTCGTGCAATCGGACAAAGCCGACTACAGGCTGCGCTACTTTACGCCCGGACATGAGATCAATCTATGCGGCCACGCGACGGTCGCTGCGACGTATGCGCTCAAAACAACCGGTCGGATCGCCGCCGATACGAATCAGATTACCATCGAGACCAATGTCGGCGTATTGCCGGTCACCTTTGAGACGAAGGATGGCGAGCTGGTCGTGACGATGCGGCAGGATCGGCCGCAATTCCTCCCGTTCCACGGCTCGGTGGCCGAACTGGCGCAAAGCATGGGCATCGACACGGAAGAGGTGGACGACAGGCTGCCTGTCGTATACGGGAGCACCGGCACCTGGACGCTGCTGGTGCCGATCCGCGCCGCAGAGACGCTGGGGCGGATGAAGCCGATCAATCAGGCCTTCCCGGGCATTCTCACCGAAAATCCGAGATCCTCGGTCCATCCCTTCGTCATTGACGAGCAGCCGCAGGAGCTGCGGATGCAGGCAAGACATTTCTCCTCGCCGTATTCGGGCACGATCGAGGATGCGGTTACTGGCACTGCCTCGGGCGTCATGGGCGCCTACTATTTGACCTATCTCCAACCGGAGCGTCAGCATGTCGAGTTTGTCGTAGAGCAGGGCAAGGAGCTGGGCCGGGAGGGGAAGGTCTATGTCTGTGTCGACCGGGAGCCTGACGGGCTGGAGGTCCATATCTCGGGGACAGGGGTATTTGTGGAGGAGTTCGAAGTGGCATTTACGGTTTAAGGGGAAAGGTCGCTGAATGCGCATATCATTTAGCAGGTAAATGGAGGATTCAATTTCATGTATAGTTCTTATGGCGCTTTATGTACCGAAGTGTATGATCTGACCAAGCCGCTTGGTTTTTCGTTTGGCGATGTAGAATATTATACCGAACGTTTGTCTGGCGTGACCGGCAAGGTGCTGGAGGTCGGCTGCGGTTCGGGAAGAGTGATGATCCCGCTCATCCAGGCTGGCCTGGATGTGGAGGGGCTGGACAGTTCCCCGGCGATGCTGGATTCCTGCAGGAGACATTGCTCGCAGTTGCAACTACCGCCGCAGCTGTATCAACAGGAGATGCATGACTTTCAGCTGCCGCATCGTTATGAGGCGATCGTCATCCCGGCCGGATCGTTCCAGCTGATCGAGGGGCGAGCGTTGGCCGTTGCTGCGTTAGCGCACATGTATGCTTGCTTGATCACTGGGGGCCGACTGATCCTCGATCTGTTCATCCCGACGGATATGCAGGAGCATATCCACTCCACCAAGAGCTGGACGACGCCGGAGCAGGAGGTGCTCGTGCTGGAGGATCGCCGGATCGAGCGCAATCTGCTGGAGCAGCGGGTCGTCTCGTTGTTGAGATATGAGAAGTGGAAGGATGGCAGCTTGCTCCAAACCGAGCTGCAGCGATTGCCCCTGAGCTGGTATGGCGTGCATGAGTTCGAGCTGATGCTGGAGAAGGCGGGCTTCACGGAGATTGTCGTCTCGGCCGACTACGAATACAAGCGGCAGCCGGAGCGGGCGGGACAGATGATCACCTACGAAGCGACGAGAGTATAGCTAGTCATTCATGGAGGTGGCGCCGATGTTTTATGTAAATGCGAGAGCGATCATCGAACGAGAGGTCAAAGGGGAGCGAGAAATCGTCATCCAGCGACGAATGAAGCCCGATGCGCCTGGGAAGCTCGAGCTGCCCGGCGGACGGATCGAGCCCTTCGAGTCGTTGCTGGACGCGTTGGTCCGAGAGGTGAAGGAAGAGACCGGTCTGGATGTGGTTACGATCGAAGGTCAGGAGACACGCGTCGTTACGACTGGGATTAATCCTGACTTCGTCGTGGAATGCGTGCGGCCGTTCGCAGCCTATCAGACGGTGAGAGGTCCCGTAGACTCGCTCGGCTATTACTTCCGCTGCGCGGCAAGCGGCGAGCTGCTGGAAGCGGGCGATGATACGTCTGAGGTGAGGTGGATGGCGGTTGACGAGCTGCAAGCGCTATTCGCTCAAGACCCGCTTGCCTTCGCTGATGTGGACCGGGCGGGAATCCTGTATTATCTGAACTCGGGTAAGGGGAGATCAACATGACGATCTATCGCGAGTGGTTGATTCGTAAGTTCGAGGAGATCAAGCGGCGGACGCAAGAGGCGATCGAGCAGCTCGACGAGTCCCAACTGAATGCAGCGCCGGACGTGCATAGTCATAACATCCCGGCGTTGCTGCGCCATATCGAGGGCAATATGAAGGAGCGTATCGCCAAGGGCATCCGGGGCGAGTCGATCACGCGTGACCGGGAGCGGGAATTCGCCAAGGACGGGATGAGTCGGGAGGAGGCGCTGGCGCTAATCGGCGACACGATGGATAAGATCGTCCGCACGGTCGCAGGGATGACGGAGGCGCAATTCGAGGAAACTCAAGTCGTGAGAGGCAGAGAGCGCACCCATCTGGACATGCTGCTGCAATGCGCGGCACATTACTCGGAGCATATGGGACAGATCCTCTACATTGCCAAGCAGCACAAGCAAGAGAGCTACCAGTCGACGTCGGTGTAATCTCGCCCATCCAAGGGCTAGGCTGCGCTGCGCGTAGGCGACCGTGCTCGGCGGTGCAGGTGCGACCGATAAGGCGCGAACCAACCCTATACACCGATCTACCCAAGCGGCATCGCATGCAGCGACGCCGTTTTTGGCGCGCCCGGCTGACGAGAATCGGGGAGTTCTGTCGAAAAGGCGTGAAAAACCGGGAAGGCTCGTACTAACGGCCCATTCTGGCCTATGTACATCCGCTCATTGAACAATGCCTGCATGAGCAGTAAAATGTGGTACAGATGTGCAAGGGTGCAGGGGGCTACAGCTATGTTCAAGGTATTGCTGGTAGATGACGAGGTGTTCGTGCGGAAGGGACTGCAAAAGCTGATCCGGTGGAGCGACTACGATTGTGCGGTCGTCGGCGAAGCCAAGCATGGCGGCGAGGCGCTGGAGCTGATCCGCCAGCTTGAGCCGGATCTGGTCGTGACAGATATTATGATGCCGGTGCTGGATGGGCTGGAGCTGGTCCGACTGACGCAGGAGGAGGCTTGCGCCACGCCGGAGTTCATCCTCGTCAGCGGGCACAATGAGTTCAAATACGCGCAGCAAGCGATCCGCTACGGCGTCCAGGACTACATCCTGAAGCCGATCGATGTCAAGGAGTTGTCCAGCCGACTGGACAAGCTGGCTGACAAGATGCGGCGCAAACAAATGATAGCGCTTGCAGGAGAAGGCAATACGCCCGGTATGCTGCTCGAGACGCTGGTGCAACAACGACTGGAGCCGGAGGAAGAGGTACGATATGCCGAAGCGCTCGGGCTGGCGGACGAGCGATGGATGCTCTTCGTCTGGGTGGAGGTCCAGACCGAGGCCGAGCTATCGGCCGATAGCCTCAGGCACATCCGGGAGCAGCTCGTCGCCGACGACGAGCTGCTGCTGGACGTGCCTGTGCTGGAGAGGCAGCCGGGGCTGTACGGGATGCTGCTCGGGGAGTCGTTGCTAGGGGCGGGCGATGCAGACCTCGCAGCGGCGCTGGAGATGCTGCGGAGCCGGATGGGGGCACGGATGGGACAGACAGTGATCCTCTACGCCGGCGACCCCGTAGCGCGCATCGCCGAGCTGCGGCACACCTATGACGGCGCGTCCGAAGCGATGAAGCACAAGTACGCCGAGGAAGGCAGTCTGCTGGTGCGCTATGCGGATGTGAAGGATCGATCGCTCTGTCTCGCTGCCATCGACCCGGCGATGCAAGAGCAGCTGATGGTAGCGCTGGAGGAGCATGACCGGGCCGCTCTGTCAGCCGCTACAGCAGCGGTATTCCAGATGTTCCGCGAGCAGCGATATGCCCTCGCGGCCGTCATCAGCGGGCTAGGCCAGCTAGGCGTGCGCTTCATCGGCGTCATCCGACAGATGGGCGGGGACGCCGAGGTTGAGCAGCGACTGCTGGAGACGATGGAGCGCGCATACCCGACCTGGAGCTTGGCGCGGCTCAGGACGCATTTCCAGCAGATGACCGGACGGGCAGCCAGCCAGATTGCCCAGTTGCGTCAGACTCAGCGCAAGGGGGACATCGAGCGGATCAAGCAGTATATCGATACGCACTTCCGGGACAATCTCAACCTGAAGAGTATCGCTGGCAAGTTCTATATGAATCCCGTCTATCTAGGTCAGCTCTTCCGTAAAACGTACGGCGTCTACTTCAACGACTATTTGCTCGAGCTGCGGGTTGAGGAGGCGAAGCGGCTGCTCCGTCAGACCGACCTGCGGGTGTATGAGATTGCGGCCAGAGTCGGCATTCCGGTCCCAAACTATTTTACCAGTCAGTTCGAGAAGCGAGAGCGGATCTCGCCCGTGGAATACCGCGAACGGCTCGGCCATCATGACTGAACGGGGGAGGCGCATGCGTACGAGACGTCTGCTGCATCATATGAGGCTGCGGGACAAGCTGCTGCTTACCCATCTGCTGGCCGTATTCCTGCCGCTCGTCCTGACGAACGTCATCTTCTACCAGGTGACGACAGGACATATCCAGAGTCAAAAAATTCGCGATGCGACGCTGGCGCTTGAGAGCATCAAGGGATCCTTGCGATCGGCGGTCGATCAGGCAGCTGCGCTTTCGTATGCCCTCTATGCCGATCGCACGTTCAACGAATACTTGTCCCGTCGGTATACGAGCCCCTCCGAATATGTGCGCGCCTACGACACCTACATCCGGCAAGCCTTCTCCGACCCGGACAAGAGCCTGCTAAGCGAGCTTCAGTACAAGGTGTACACGGACAACCCGACCATCCTGACAGGCTATGTCGAGCGGCTCACCGAGGAGGTCAAGCGCTCTGGCTGGTATCGGCAGTTCAATTCGTTTTTCGTGCCGTACGCCTCGCTGATCAGCAGCAACGGCACATTCAGCCTCGTCCGGCGGCTGGACAACTACGAGGCCAACGGTTATCGTCAGATCCTCAAGATCGATCTGAACATGGAGCGGCTGCGCGCCAATGTCCGCGAGCATGGCTTCGACGGCTACGTCTATCTAGTCGATCCGGGGGGACGCGTCCAACTGAGCAATGACCCGTTGGCTTCCCAGCCGGGCCAGCTCGTCATGCTGGGGGATATCCCGGTATCCGCCGACGCCGAGCGGTTCGAGACGGCATACGCCGGCATTCATTACCTCGATGGCTGGACATTGCATGGCATCATCGATCAGGCCGTCGTCTTCCGGGAGGTGCAGCAGTCGCGCGCCTTCATCATCGTGCTGGCGTTGATCAATCTCGTCGTCCCCTCGCTCATCCTTACGGGCATGTCCCGCTCGCTGCATCTGCGGCTGCAGCGTATCCTCAAGCATATGAAGCAGGTCAAGCATCAGAACTTCCAGCGCATCCCGGAGGAGCCGTCGCGTGATGAGATCGGCCAGTTGACGAGCGAGTTCAACCGGATGACGACTCAGATCGACACGCTGATTAATGATGTGTATCGGGCGGATATACAGAGAAAGGACCTGGAGCTGAAGCGTCAGCAGGCACAGCTGCATGCGCTGCACAGTCAGATCAACCCGCATTTCCTGTTCAACGCGCTCGAGTCGATCCGGATGCGTAGCGTCATCAAGGGAGAGGAGGAGACGGCGGACATCATCCACAGCATGGCCGTCATGTTCCGCAAGTCCATCTCCTGGCACCGCGAGTGGATCACGCTGCGAGAGGAACTGGGCGCGATCCGCTCCTTCCTGGAGATTCAGAAGTATCGGTTCGATGACCAGTTCGACTATGACATTCAGGTGGAGGAGACGGTGCTGGAGGAACGGCTGCCCAATATGATTTTCCTCCCCTTTGTGGAGAATGCGAGCCTTCATGGCATCGAGGCGATGCCGCAGATCGGCATTATCCGCATCCGTGTCGGCAGGCAGGGGAGCCGCATTCGATTTACGCTGGAGGACAACGGCACTGGAATGTCGGCCGCACAGCTTGAGGAGATCCGTCGTTACTTGGCCCGCGACGATGCGATGGGAGAGCGGGTCGGGATCAAAAACACGTATTATCGCCTGAAGCTGATCTACGGCGATCGCTTCACCTTCCATATCCATAGCAAGGAGGGGAAGGGGACGCGGATCGAGATCCGGCTGCCGCTGCAGGCGTCGACGCAGGGAGCAGAGGGCGTATCGGCAAGGGATGTCGGCATGGACGGGAAGAAAGGAGCTGCGGAAGGATGAGACAAACAGGGCGGCGTCTATGGTGGACGGCCGCATTGCTGGCGATGCTGAGCGCTGCGGGCTGCACGCAGGAGGACGGCTCTCATACGCGATTGACGGGGGACCCGGACGCGCTCGATCGTCGGCCTGTTACCTTGACGTATTTTCATTTTGGGCAGGGCAGGAAGGATACGCTGCTGAGCGAGACTATCATCGGCAAGCGGCTGCTGGCGGAGACGGGCGTGGACTTCCGATTGCAGTATCTGACGGGCGATAGCGCGACCAAGGCGGGGGTGATGGTCGCCAGCGGCGACTATCCCGATGTGATCAGCTCCAGCGGCGAGATGGCGCAGCTGCTCGATGCCGGGGCCTATATCCCGCTCGACGAGCTGATCGCCCGGCACGGGCCGAACATTGAGCGCGTCTATAGCCCTTACTACGACCGGATGCGGGCCGAGGATGGCAAGATTTATACGCTGCCATTCACGGCGCATCAAGGGTATACGCCCGATGCAGAGATCCGGGGCGGCGCGTTTTACATCCAGCGCTCGGTGCTGCGAGAGTTCGGCTACCCCCGCATTCGCACGCTGGATGAGTACGTCGAGCTGATCCGACGTTACCGCGACCGGTATCCCGTCGTCGACGGCAAACCGACGATCGGCTTCGTCATCCCGGCAGGCATGACGAACAGCTTTTACACGCTGCAAAACCCGGCGATGCATCTCGACGGCTATCCTAACGACGGTCCTGTGATGGTCGACATGCAGACGCTCGAGGCCAAGCTCGTCGCGGGCACCGGGCAGCAGAAGCGCTGGCTGCAAAAGCTCAATGAGATGCATGCGCTGGGCCTCTTCGATCCCGAGTCCTTCACCTTGAACAAGGATCAATACCTGAACAAGCTAACTTCGGGCAACGTGCTCGGGTACTTCAGCTACCAATGGCAGATCGCCGAAGCGGACAAGCAGCTCAAGACCGCTGGCGTGGATGACAAGCGATATGCGCCGCTGCCGCTCGTGTTCGACGAGGGAACAAGGGATCAATATGTGGACCCGCCCGGCTTCGTCAACAATTATGGCATCGGCATCTCCGTCAAAGCCGAAGACCCGGTGCAGATCATTCGCTACTTCGACCATCTGCTCAAGGAGGAGAGCCAGATCCTCGTCTCCTGGGGGATCGAGGGGGAGACCTACAGCGTCGATCCGCAGGGACGGTTCTATTACACGGATGAGCAGATCCGCTACCACGAGGACCCGGAGCTGAGCCGCAGCTACGGCTTTGCCTATTTTGACACCGATTGGCCGCGCTATGGCATTAATTCTGTGCTGGCGGACGGCAATGCGTACTATCCGGGCAATCAGCCGGAGGTGTACAACAAGCTGTATACCGAAGGAGATCGCCGGATTCTGGACGCCTACGGAGCAAGCACCTTCACCGGCTACTTCAGCGAGCCGCTCGCGCGGCCATGGTTCCCGGCGTGGTCGATTCCGCTGCCGCTGGACTCGCGCGCCGAAGTATTCCTGAGCCGGGCCGAGGAGCTGCAGCGGCGGGAGCTGCCGAGGCTGATCCTGGAGCCGCCGGATGCGTTTGAGCCGCTATGGGAGGCGTATGCCCGGGAGCTGGCTGCGCTCGACAAGCGTATTTACGAGGAGACGATGACGCGGGCGGTGCGGGAGCGGGCCCGAGAGTAAGAGAGCAATCAAGTAGGTGTATTCCATCTAGCAGAATGGATCGAGGCTGCAGCTCGCTTACCGGCGATGATGCGGCCTTGCTCTGTTTTCACTTTAATTTTCATACTAGATACTAAAGTCTCTTGTATAATCAGCAGCGTCAATCACTGGTATAATGAAAGCGGATTCAGAAATCGCGGACGAAAGGAGTCATCGTATTCCAAATCGGTCTTATATCCGATTAAAAACATCGTTATACAAAGATAAAGGAGGAACAGATCTATGACTAGACTCGCCCGGCGACAAATCGTCGCTATCGTCATCGCGCTGACTATGCTGCTCTCCCTGCTCGCACCTGCGAGCTTCGCCAACATGGCGCAAGCGGAGGAGGGGGCGGGGGGAGCGACTCCGTCCGAGCCGATGCTGCTGCAAGCTGATGAGGCGCCGCAGACGGCGCAAGCAGCGCCAATGGCCGCTCCGGCTCAGGTAGAGGCCAACTGGTATGAGACCTACCAGACGATGGACGGCGTAGGCGCAGCCTATGCGTACACGCCCTCCATCCATATGATGCAGCTGGCGACAGCCGGTCATCAGGACAAGGTGCGGCGGCTGCTCGATCTGACCTTCGACGAGCAGGACGGGACCGGCCACGACATCGCTCGCGTCATGGTCGGCGACAACGGCGGCCTCACCGCTACCGGCACGGCAGCGAGTCCCGGCTTCAACCCGGCGACCGGGCTGCTGGCCGATGTGGCCAATCCGGGCTTCGACATCGAGGGCCATCCGATCCCGCGGCGCGGCACCGCAGGCCAGTACGGCTACAAGATTGAGGCTGAGAATCGCTACTACGACGGCAACACCGACAGCATCTGGCCGGTAGAGCCGGACCATGCGCCAGGCACGCTGGTGCCGCTCGAGGGCTTCGTCTGGGAGTACGACACTTGGGAGCGACCGATCGCCAATGACATCGGCGGTCCGACCAACCTCGTTGGCCCGCGCGGGGAGGACCCGGTCATCCACAAGGACGGGCCGCGTACGCGCAAGGAACTGTTCGACTTCGACCAGGTGTGGACGATGCGCCAAGCGATGCAGTATGGCGTCGACCAATTTTACGCTTGCGTCTGGACGGTCCCGTACTGGATGAGCAACTCCAACGCCAACGCGCCGAGCAAGATCGTCCGCGGCGATACGGCGATGATCGACGGCAAGCTAGTCAAGATCTATTATCAGGCATTCGCCGACTATCTCGTCTACTACATTAAGGGGATGTGGGAGCAGTGGGGCATCCCGATTACGCATATCGGCCCGTTCAACGAGGTTGATCTGGCAGGCGGATCCGCAGCGTATGTCACCGAGATTATCAACGACTATATCGGGCCGACACTGAAGCGGTCCGTCGAGCCGGGCGGAGCGCTGCATGACATCGTCAGTCCCGAGGGCAAGACGATCGACTTCGTCCCCGAGCTGGTCGCCGTCGACGGCACCAATCTGAACGCTTCGATCAGCCGGGGCGGCCAAGCGTTCGCGCAGGTCGACGAAGCGACGGCAACGCCAAGGAATCCGTACCTCGACGTCTTCTCGACGCATCTGTACGGCACAGTAGGGATCGGTACGGACGAGCGCAAGCTGTATCACACCGGCGATTTCTCGCAGAGCCCGCTCGACTATACGACGGCTGGCAATCGCTACCCGGAGTACCTGACGCGCTACAAGCTCTGGCAGACGGAATTCATGAACCAGGATACCGGAGACGGCTCCGCCGGAGCCTATACGAACCGCTACGGCAATCAGAACATTAACGACGCCGTGCGCTGGTCCAATCTGATGACGAATATGTTCACGAGCAATCCGGGCTTCAACGGCTTCATCTGGTGGAGTATGTGGGACAGCAACGGGGTCGACGGCTCCGACCTGATTCGTTTTGTCACGACCAACTCCCAGCAGGAGCCGGGACGGATGAGTACGCTCACAGGGGAATATCGGATTTTTAAGCGGTTTTACAGCTTTGGCCATTTCTCGCGCTTCATGAACCGCGGCGACGTCCGCTTCGATGTGACGCGGGCGCCCGCTGAGGATATCAACATCGTCGCCTTCCGGCCGCAGGATCATAGCGACTTTGCGATCACGGTCAGCAATGCGAGGAACGATGACAGCATCCAGCCGCTGGCGTTCACGCTGAAGGACTTCCCGAAGGGGACTGCGAGCGTCACCGTATTCCGCACCTCGGGTCATGAGAATCAGCAGAAGCTCGGGACGATCCCGGTCCAGGACGGCAAGTTCGTCATCGACATCCCGTCGGCGAGCGTCGTCACGATCGTGCCGAGCGACGGACGGTATGCGACCTTCAACAGTCTGGACGGCGAGCGCGATATCTTCTCCTCGCTGGAAGCGGAGGCTGGCGACAACGGCGTAAGAGGCGACGCGCAGGGCGCTGCCGGACGACCGGACGAAGCGGTCACGCTGCGTGACGGGGGCTATCTCGCCTATCGCAATGTGAACTTCGCCGATGGCTCGGCCAACGGCGGCGTCGTCCGCCGACATCTGCTCTATCTGACCGCTCAGGCCAAGGCTGCCAAGGGAGGACGTCTGAGCGGCTACGTCCTGCCGGTCGGCACGGAGGCAGCGAGCGTCGAGGATATCGTAACCAAGGGCCGCAAGGTAACGGAGATCGCGATCCCGGCCAACGCTCGCTACGGCAGCTATCAGACGATGGTGGCGACCGGCGATCTGAGCGCCTATGGGCACAAGGATCTCTATCTCGTCGCCGACACGGATGGAGCAAGCGACACAATCGTCATCGATCGCTTCCTGTTCGGCGCCAATGACGGCGACTGGAGCGCGGCAGGCAACAACTCTGTCGTCGCCATCCCCGGCAATCTGTTGCGCAACGGCGACTTCGACACCGTCAATGCGGCGAGCGCCGAGTATTGGTCGACAGGTCGATACGAGGACGGGACATTCGCGACATCCGTCACAGGTCCGGTACTGGCAGCCGATACGATCCAGAGCTACTCGGGACTGTCGCGGTATCTGAAGAACAGCTCCGGCTCGCGGGTAGCGGGCTCCGGCAAGCTGAGCGGGCGGATTGACGCCGAGCTTCAATATGACGGGATCTGGCAGGATCTTACAGGCAAGCTGACGCCTGGCGAGAGCTATGATTTCAAAGGCTACTTCCTCTCCATGCAGCATCGTCCGGAGAGCTATGACCTCGCAGCCGATCATCCCGGCGATGTCGAGGTGGCGCTCGCTTATTATGATGCGGAGGGCGAGCCGCTCGGACTGACGCGGATCAGCGGCCGCGACATGCCGGAGCCTTACCCGGCACGCGAGGCTGGCGACCCGGGCTTCTGGCGGGACGGCCGGTTCGTCGGGCGCATCCTTGAGGGCGGGCCGCTCAGTCTGAGCTCGTTCCAGCCGCTTATGGTGAAGGTCGCCGATTGGCATGAGAGCGACAGCGAATCGTTCGTCTATAGCGAGCCTGCCGGCACCGCGCAGGTCGTACTGGCGATCTACGCCAAGGACGCGAATATCCTGTATGCGGATCAACTGTCGGTGACGCCGGCGAGCATCCCGTCCTACACGATCTTCGTCGACGGCGAGCAGCTGAGCGGCTTTGATCCGGCGCGTACGAGCTACACGCATACGGTGTCTGGGGACCACATCCCGGTCGTCACAGCCGTCTCCAGCGACCGTGCCGAGATCGTCAGCGTCTCGCAGGCCGATAGTCCGCAAGGGACAGCCGTCGTCCGGTTCGTCAAGGGTCAGACGACGCGCACGTATACGATTGCGCTTAGCACGACGCAGTATTTCGACTTCACATCGGGGCTCCCTGCAGGCTGGGAGGTGGCAGACCCTGAGAACCCGGCCGACCCGCTCCAAGCGATCAGCTTCACTGAGACGGGCGGCGTCACCGTCCGCACGTACAAGGGCGACACCGACTACCCGGCCAGCCGCAATCGGCTGCAGCTGCCGGGCACGGCGCAGGGCGACTGGACGCTGACCGCCACGCTGACGGTCGACAAGCCGCTCAGCGATGCGTCCCATGCCGAGCTCTCGCAGGTCGGTCTGGGCCTCCATGATGCCGGGACAGGCGAGTTTTACCGGGTCAATGCGAGGAAGGTCGGGTCCAATATTAAAGTCAACAACTCGGGCCGGGCGAGCGGCGCCAACTTCAACAACACGACCAATCAGACGAATCTGTTCGGCACTGTCTACGAGATCCGTATCGTCAAGATCGGCACTGTCGTGCAAGGGTACTTCAAGCCTAATGCGAACGCGAACTGGATGGCGATGGGCAATTCGTCGACCTACACCGATGCGTTCGCCAGCAATGCACGCGTCTATCTGTATGGCGCGAACTTCAGCAACGCGACGGACCTTAACGTCACCTTCTCTAGCGTCAGTCTCGTGAAGACGCTGGCCGAGCCGGGCGAGGGCAGCGAGGATCAGCTGGCCGTCGAGCAAGCGGCGGCGCTGATCGGCCCATCGATCGCGGTGCCGCATGCCGGCAGCGACGAGCCCGAGGCGCTCCGGGCGAGCGCGCAAGCGTACCTCGATGCGCTCCCGGCGCTGCAGGAGCTAGGCGTTATCGCGGCGCTCGCGTACGACGACGGACGCTTCGTCCTGAAGCTGACTCGCGGGGCGGCCAGCATCGAGCGGCCGCTGAACGTCAGCCAGTTGACGGTCGAAGACGAGCAAGCGCCGACGTGGCCGGAGGGCAGCGAGCTGAAGGCGGCCGATATCACGGCGACGACCGTCGCCCTGAGCTGGACCCCGGCCGCCGACGATACAGCCGTCGCAGCCTACAAGGTCTATCAGGACGAGGAGGAGCTGACGACGCTGCCTGGCGATGCTACGAGCTACACCGCAGCGCTCCTGACGCCGGAGACGGCCTATACGTTCCGCGTTGAGGCAGGCGATGCCGCAGGCAACTGGAGCGCCAGCGGTCCGACGGCGACCGTGACGACACTTGCCGCGCCGGACGATGACGAGGCGCCGACCTGGCCGGAGGGCAGCGCTCTGACGGCGAGCGAGATCACGGCGAGCTCCGTGACGCTGAGCTGGACGGCAGCGGTGGATGACCTTGGAGTGACCGGCTATACGCTCTATCAGGGCGACGAGGAGCTGGCGCCCGTGTCCGGGCTGACGCTGACCTATACGGTCGAGGGTCTGACCCCGGAGACGACCTACACGTATCGCGTCGAGGCGGGCGATGTCGGCGGCAACTGGACGACCGACGGTCCATCCGTCGAAGCGACGACCGCGCCAGCGCCGGTCATCGATGACGAGGCGCCGACGTGGCCGGAGGGCAGCGCTCTGACGACGAGCGATGTCACGACGACCGCGCTGACGCTGACCTGGACCGCGGCGGCCGATGATACGGACGTGACGAGCTACACGATCTACAACGGCTCGCAGACTGTAGCGACCGTAGCCGGAGACGTCACGACCTATCGGGTGAGCGGGCTGGCCCAAGGCACGAGCTATACCTTCACGGTGCAAGCTGGCGATGCAGCGGACAACTGGAGTACAGACGGCCCGACCGCCACCGTGACGACAAGCTACGAGCCGGTCTACTATCAGCCGATACCATGGACTGACACGGTCGCGCCGACGTGGCCGGAGGGCAGCGAGCTGCGCGCAGCCGATATCGCCCAGACATCGCTGACGCTGAGCTGGCCGGCCGCTCGCGACGCCAGCGGCGTGACGGGCTACCGGATCTATGAGGGCGACCGACAGCTCGCGTCGGTAGCAGCCGGAGTAACCTCCTATGAGGCGACAGACCTCGATCCGGGCATGAGCTACACCTTTGCCGTACAGGCGGGCGACGCCGCAGGCAACTGGAGCAAGGACGGTCCGACCGTCACCGTCTCGACGCTGCCGACCGCCGAGCCTGAGACGCCGACAGAGCCCGAGACGCCCACAGAGCCGGAGCGTCCGCAGCATCGCTTCACCGATCTCGACGGCCGTTTCGGCTGGGCTGCCGAGGCCATCGAGGCCCTGTATGCCGAGGGCATCGTCCGGGGAACCTCCGAGACGACCTTCGAGCCAGCTCGTCCGGTGAGCCGCGCCGACTTCGTCGTCCTGCTCGTGCGGGCGCTGGGTTTGACCGCAGAGAGCCAGACGACCTTCACGGATGTGAGGCCGAGCGATTACTATTACGAAGCGGTAGGCATCGCCCAGGAGCTCGGGCTGGTCCAAGGCGTGGACGGCCGCGCGTTCCACCCGAGAGGCGAGATTACCAGACAGGATATGATGGTCATCGTCGCCAGGGCGCTGCTAGCGACGGAGCGGCTGAGCATGGAGAGCGAAGGCGATCTGAGCCGGTTCGTCGATGGCTCGCAGGTTGCGGCCTACGCGCGCGATGCTGTCGCCGCACTCGTCGAGCTGGACGTAATCCAGGGCGACGGCTCCTCGATCCGCCCGCGGGGCACAGCGACGCGCGCCGAGACAGCGGTTATCATCTACCGTATCTATCGCATGTTGTAAACGTATGTCAAGAGGGAGCCTTTCGGGGCTCCCTCTTGACGTATGTACCGATGCTGACGCAGCTATGCCTGACACGCGTGCGAATCGCTCCGCAACTGGGCGATGCTTGCCGTAACGCTTGCGGATCGCGGGGCGGGCGAGCCGCCTAGATGTCTGCCTGGCCTTGGGACTTCCTTGTGCGCCAGAGGCCGACGAGGAAGGCGAGGGCCAGCAGGAGCATATGCGCAGGGATCACATAGCGGATGACGATGGTCGAGCCGATCCAGAGATGGATCGAGCTGCTGGGCTCCAGGAAGCACACGCCATAGATGATCGGGGCCAGGATGACGGCACAGACGCGGAAAGGCAGCTTGAGCAGCGAGCTGACGATCAGCACCGATGCCAGGAAGAGCAGCGACAGCTTCAGGAACAGTCCGATCACGAGCAGCAACGTGACTAGGATGTCCAGCCGCTCCAGGAAGTCCGCCAGCCGGATTAGCTGCACCGTCTCCAGGAATGGAGTGGTGCTATAGTTGGTCAGTACCGGTCCGAGCACAGAGAGGATCAGCGCATTCATGAAGACGATAAACACCGCAATGGCGCTATACGCGCCAAAGGTTGTCTTGCTCAGGCGCTCCCTTGGCTGCACATATTTCCAAAACAGCAGCATCACCGTCATCTGGCCGAAAGGAAAAGCCATTACATTGGGAAACACGGCTTGCAGGACGGGGCGGATGCCATTGCCAAGCACCGGCTGCAGCCGATTGTAGTCCGGCAGGCCGGCCTGGAAGATGAGGATGATCAGAAACAGGTAACTGAACAAAATGATCGGGAACAGCAGCTCGGCAAGACGGAAATAATGCTGTACCCCGCCCCAGATCGCATAAAGCGAGAGGGAGATAATGATCAGCTTGATGCTCCACTCCGGCGTCTGATTGAGAATCGTCATGACCGTCATATCGCTGAAATCTCTAATGTTGCGCGAAGCCTCGTAAGCGAACAGCAAGCCCTGCGGGAGCGCCAGCGCCAGCCCGAGCCACCTGCCGAACAATTGTCGGAACAGCTCGGGCAGATCGGCGTCCGGGAAGCGACGCTGGAGCGCCAGCAGCATCCACAGGAACAGTCCGCTCACTGCGGCTCCCAGCAGGTAGGCGAGCCACGAATCCTGTTGAGCCGGCAGGGCAACCTGGACGAGCGGGGTATTGCCGACCAGGAACAGCATGATCATGATCGATAGCTGGTAGGTGCTGAGTTGGTTAGATTTGGTCATAGGATACTCCTCTTCTTACAGCGACTCCTGAACCTCCTTGAAGTTCCTGTCGCTAAAGCCGACGCGGGAGAGACTGAACTTCACCTTGACGTCCAGCACAACATCGTCCAGATTTTCATTCCACTCCTCATGCATCGCTTTCCAGCGTTTTGGATTGTGTCGATAGACTGTCGTGCCGAAGCCAACAATATCCGTTTTCAAGCGTTGCAGCGCTTTCCAGCTTTGCTCCATTTCGCCTTTGATCTCCTCGGCGATTTGCCATTCCATCTTTTGCAGCATTGTCGGCGCGATCTTCTTGTCGCTGCAGGCATATTCGAGCAGCGTCCCCTTCGCCTTCACCTCGATCCGCATCTTAACTCGCCCGTCAGGCAGCAGCTCGGGCTTGCGTGTGACCGAAGCATGGACGACTCGAGCGGCGGATGTATTTTCTTCCTGCGCGCTGCCCAAGCAGTCGAAGGAGAGCGTCATTTGATTGACGTTGTCGCTGAGCCACACGAGCCCTGCTGCCTCCGTTTGACTGAGCCAGCCCTTTAACTGGTCTCCTGAGATGATCGCCAGATCGCCCAGTCTGATCTTGGCCTGGTTGGAGGTCCTTTTGAGCGCCTCCATCGAGTTAAGAGGCTGGCGGGAGCCGGCGATCATCAGCTCGGGGATGCCTGTCGCCTGTTCGGGCCCCAGCAGATCGAGCAGGACGCGGTAGATCGTCATATCCGGGTAGAGCGAGTTCGTCTTGGCTTCATTTTCGATGAGCCGCTGGATCGCATTGCCCGGGATTTTCTCGATGGGGAGCAGCTGCTCGAGCATCTCTCGAGCGCGTCCTTTCGTGATGAACATGGATACCGTCTCGCGGGCGTCCGCATTGCGCATGTAGATTTCGAGGATGGTCGAGATCCCTTTGCGCGCTGCGCTTTCGCTGACGACGACGATCTGGTTATGGGAAAAATAAAGCTTGCGGGACATCTCCTTGCTGGCGTCGCCAATGGCCTTGCGCATGCTGCTGCCTTCGCTCGAGAATACATTTACCGGCGCTTCACCTCTGGGCGAGCTGCCGCTCTGCGAGGAGATGGCCTGAGGGATGACCAATTGATAGGAGACGACCCATTTGTCATCGATCCAGTCGACCGCAGTGGCGGAGACGATGCCGATCTCATTCATCTCGACCCGATTCCAGCAGCCGCACAGCAGGAGCAGCAGCGTGCACGGGAGCAACAACGGCAGCCAGCGCTTAAGCATTTCGATACCTCGCTTTCTATTAAGACTTGCGGTTGCGGGTAAAGACGTTCCGCGGTTCCCGCCCGATAAGCTTCTGCAGCGGCGCGCGGATGAGTGTATCCTTGAGCCCGGCCCAGTGAAAGGGAGCGAGCGGCGACATGTACGGGACGCCAAACGACTCGAGTCGCACCAGATGGATCATTACTGCCAGCACGCCAGCGATAATTCCCATCAGTCCGAAGACGCCCGCCAGCAGCATAAAGGAGAAGCGGATCAGCCGGGCAGCAATGGCCACGTTGAGCTGGGGAATGACAAAATTACAGATCGCGGTAAACGACACGATAATGACCATCCCGGCCGAGACGATGCCGGCTTCGACCGCAGCCTGACCGAGTACCAGCGCGCCGACGATCGAGATCGCAGGTCCGATCGCACGCGGCATCCGGACGCCCGCTTCGCGCAGCACCTCGAAGGTGAGCTCCATCAGCAGCGCCTCGACCAGGCCCGGGAACGGGATGCCTTCGCGCTGGGCGGCCAATGTAATCAACAGCGTCGTCGGCAGCATCTCCTGGTGAAACGTCGTTACGGCAATGTACAGCGCCGGCAGCGTCATCGAGATGAGGAAGGAGACGAAGCGGATCAGCCGCAGGAAGGTGGAGATATCGAATCGGTTATAATAGTCCTCGGGCGATTGAAACAACTGGAACAAGGTGACCGGGGCGAGCAATACAAAGGGGGAGCCATCTACGATAATGGCGATCTGCCCCTCTAGCAAGCCTCCGGCAATCGCATCGGGACGCTCGGTGTTCATCATAGTGGGAAAAGGAGTATACCCTTTATCCTGAATGAGCGCTTCGATATAGCCGCTCTCCAGAACGCTCGCGATCTCGATCGCTTGGATGCGGCCGCGTACGGTGTCGACCGTCTCTGTAGCCGCAACGCCGTTCAGGTAGAGCAATGCCAGGCGCGTGCGAGTCTCGCTGCCGACCTCCAGCTCCTCTACATGGAGATTGGGCGAGCGGATAATATGGCGCAGCAGGTTGATGTTCGTATGGATAGATTCGTTGAAGCTGATCTGTGGACCGCGCACGACGGTCTCTGCGCTGGGCTCGCTGACCGCTCGGCTCTCCCGAGCGCTGATGTCGACGAGCAGTCCGCACGCCGCCTCCTGGATGAGCAGCAGGCAGTAGCCATCCAGCAGCTTGGAGGCGGATGACTGCGGCGATCGCGCGATCGCCGCAGAGCCCACCTCGATGACGCGCTCGCCGATCAGCCGGACCAGCGGATCGCTGCGCTCCTCTGCCTCGATCGGACTGGTCATCAACGGGCGGAGCACATGCTCGTTTAACGTTGCCTCATCGATCAATTTCGTCACATACACAACCGTCATGACTACATCCGGGGCGAGCGGGCTGCGCAGCGGCCGAATCGTCAGATCGGAGCTGCCGCGCAGCAGACGTTTGATGGCGTCGAGATTCGTTTTGAGAGATGGACTGAACGCTGCTTCCTGGGAGGATTGCTTATCTTGAGCGAACGGATTGGTTCGTCGCTTGCCTTTCCCGAAAAAAAACACGCTCCGTGCTCCCCCTTCCTGGCGCTAACTGACTCCTCTCCATAATCTGGCTCGTTTGCTTGGGAATTATGCCCGACGATGAACAAAGCTAAGGATTCGTTAAAGAAGCTCTGATATGCGGCAGACTCTGATATACTGGAGGGAGAATGGATGAAACGGTGGAGAGCTATGAGTGCACTGGTCAAAGGTTTGCTGCTTGGCGTGTCAATCGCCGCGCCCGTTGGACCGATCGGCATCTTATGTATTCGAACAACGCTCGCGCAAGGGAGAACGTATGGTTTTGCTGCTGGATTGGGTGCGGCGACGGCGGATGCGGTATACGGCACCGTAGCAGCGATTGGCTTGACGTCGGTCTCCCGCTTCCTGCTCGGGCAGGCGTCGGTCATCCAAGCGGCGGGCGCTCTATTTTTGCTGTTTTTGGCGTATCGTACGTTGCGGTCGCCGGTAGCTGAATTGCAGTCTTTGGAGCGGAGCGGCAAGGATGCGCTGCGCATCTTTGCTTCGACCTTTGCGCTGACCATGACGAATCCGATGACGATTCTATCCTTTCTTGGGATTTTTGCAGGTCTGAATCTCGGGCCTCTCGGAGGCGCGGATGCGGCGGCGCTGGTCGGCGGGGTGTTCCTCGGGTCGGCGCTGTGGTGGCTCTGTCTCAGTCTGACGGTGGGCATGTTCAGACGCATGATCGGTCAGCGAGTGATGACAGGGATCAACTGGTGCGCCGGATGCATCCTGTTGGCGTTTGGACTGTATAGCCTGTATCACGTCCTGGTGTAGTTTCGATAATATGAGGAGGGAAGAGTGGAGTGAGGGCAGAACCATCGTTGAATTACTCTTCGAGCGCCTTGGGACTGCAGGGACTCGGGGGCTGGCTTGCGGTCGTCCAGGTGGCCCTATACATTACGGGTATCCGGTTGCTATTGGGACTGCTGACTAGCAGCATTCCAAACTTTACGACGGAAGTCTGGTCGGTCCTGACATCGCCCGAGTCTGAGCATTACCATCCGATGTGGAGCAATATTCTCATTTTTGAAGCGCTATTTAATTCATTTTTTTTGGCGTTTGCCATCTATATTCTCGTCCTGTTCTACCAGAAGAAGTCAATCGTGCCGAGGCTATTTATCATCTTTTACAGTCTCAGTTTCTTCTTCAGTTTTTTTAACCTGCTGATGCTCAGCCAGATTCCGCTCGCAAGAGAGCTGCTTGGCGAGGGCGTCTTCCGACATACGGGGAGAGCCTTGCTCGCCTGTGCGATCTGGATTCCGTATTTCCTGCGGTCGGAGCGGGTGCGCAATACGTTTGTGCGTTAATCTCGTATGTCAGCGTAAATGATCAAGAGGGGCCTCCATCCGATGGAGGCCCCTCTTAAATTATTTAGTTTAGTGGCTATGTGCGTGGACGGCGCCGCCGCGAATCGTACAGAGCAACGATCGGTCATGCGTGTGCGACGACGATTCGAACTGGAGGACGACATGCTGGATATCCTCGTGGGCGAGTCGGTGCTCGATCTTCTCGCGGATCGCCGACGTCTCGTCGAGCGTAAGCGCGCCATCCACTTCGATGTGAGCGGTGAAGGCATGCTGCGAGCTGGTAATCGTCCAGGCGTGGACGTCATGGATGCCGCGCACCCCTGGGACGCTGCGAATCTGCTCAAGCAGCGCATCCAGCTCGACGCCGGCGGGAGCGCCCTCCATCAGGACATGGATCGAGGAGCGCGTAACCTGGTAGCCGCTGCGCAGCACGAGCGCTGCGACGATTACGCTCGCAGCGATATCGGCCCAGCCCCAGCCGAAGAAGATCATGAGCAGTGCGGCGACGATCGCGCCTACGGAGCCGAGCATATCGCTGATGACGTGGAGATAGGCGCCGCGCATGTTCAGATTATGTTCCGTGTCTCCGCCCCGCATCATTAGCCAGGCGACGAGGATGTTGACGAGCAGGCCGATCGAGCTGATGATCAGCATGCCGGTCGTAGCGACTTCGGGCGGGTGGGAGAGACGGCTGATCGCTTCGTAGAAGATGTAGCCCGAGATGCCGATCAGCGTGATGCCGTTCAGCAGCGCGGCGAGCATCTCGAAGCGGCGGTAGCCGTAGGTTTTGCCGCGATTCGCCGCTTGTTGTCCGAAGATCATCGCCAGCAGCGCGATGCCGAGCGCGACGGAGTCGGAGAGCATATGTCCAGCGTCGGACAGCAGGGCCAGACTGTTCGTCACATAGCCGCCGATCGCCTCTACGACCATATAGATCGTGATGATCAGGAAGGAGAAGAGCAACACTTTTTTGTTGTTTGTGTGACCATGGCTATGATCGTGGGCATGATTGTGGTTGTGCATAAGGTCCACCTCTTTTTATTAATATATGAGCAACTATTCATATGTTTAATTGAATTATAGCCTGCTTTTTTGGTTTTGGCAACAGGCGTTTTGTTGTTTGTGTTGTGCTATCGCTCGCAAGGCAGCAGCCGGGGTTGTTGCCCGGCTGCTGTCTGCTGTGTGAGCGGTAGTCTATGGCGCTCTGGGAGCCTAAGGCGTCGTTGTCGGCCATTCCGCCAAAGTGTAATCCTCGTGCGTGAGCTGGAAGCGCCCGTCCAGCCCCGAGGTTACGATCACCCGATTGTCTTCCGTGACGAAGATCGCATCGACGCCATCCCACTGCTCCACAAAGGCGACGCCCTCCTCCAGGCCCATCCCGAACACCGAGGTGGACAGCCCATCTGCGATCATCGATTGATCCGTGACGATCGAGACGCTGAGCAGATTTTTGCTGAACGGGTAACCGGTAGAGGAATCGAGCAGATGATGATACACTTCACCATCCTGTCTGAAGAACCGTTCGTAGACCCCGGAGGTGACGATCGTCTTGTCGATGACCTGCAGCGTGCCCAGGTATGCGCCTCGCTGCTCCGCCGGGTCCTGGATGCCGATCGACCAGGGCGAGCCGTCCGGCTTCGCGCCCAGCGCGAGCAGATTGCCGCCGAGATCGATGAGGGCGCTCTTCATTCCTTCCGAGCGCAGGTACTCGGCGATCACATCTGCCGCGTAGCCCTTGCCGATCGCGCCTAGGTCGAGACTCATGCCCGCTCGGGCGAGCCCGATCTTGCGCTCTTGCGGGTACAACGCGACGTCTTTATAGTCGATCAGAGCGAGCGCCTCGGCGATCCGCTCCGAGTCGGGGACGCTGTCGCCGCCGTTGCCGATCGCCCACAGATCGACGAGCGGCCCGATCGCCGGATTGAATCGCCCCTTTGACTTTTGGGCGAACAGCAGCGCCTCCTCGACGACGCGGTACGTCTCCGCCGATACAGCGACCGGCTGTATGCCGGCCTGACGGTTGACCTGGTCGATCTCGCTGTCTGCCAGCTGACGGCTCAGCTGTTGGTCGATCGTCTCCAGCAGCTCGCCGATTCGGTCGAATCGCGCCTCGGTCATCCCCTCGTCGAAGACGCGGATCGTAATAATCGTGCTGAACAGGAAGTATGTGCGCGACGCGACTTGCTGATCCTGTCCGGCTGCGGATTCCCGACCGCAACCTACAGCCGACAGGAGGAGCAGCAGCGAGAGGAACAGTGCAATAGGGCGGCGATAACGGATCATGGGATATCCCTCCATAGCGATTTGTTACCATCGTAACAGATGTCGCAAGACGCTCCTGTGAGATATGTCATTGTGAATAAATTCACGAACGTGCATAATGGAGACAGCAACAAAGAAGCGGGGGGATGAGTTATGCGCAGACGGGGTGACCGCTGGCTGCTGGCGGTATTAGCCATTATAGGCGTATGGATGGGCGTGCAGCTGTTCGGGGCTGATGCTGCGGAGGGCGCTGCTGTCCGCATCGAAGTGGATGGCGAACTGTTCGAGACCGTGCCGCTCGCAGGCAATGAAGTGCGGCGGATCGAGCTGCCGACCCGCTATGGACATAATGTACTGGAGATTTCCGCCGATGGCGTGAAGATGGTGGAGGCCGACTGTCCAGACGGCCTGTGCCTGCTGATGAAACGTATCTTACATGAGGGAGAACGCATCGTATGTCTGCCTCACCGCGTCTTCGTGGAGATCGTGGGCAGCATGGACGGGGGAGGCGGAGTCGATGCCGTGGTCCAATGATCCGCAAGCGCTGCGACGGCTGACCGTTATCGCGATCCTGGCTTCGCTGGCGGTCGTGCTCGGCATCGTCGAGGCGATGATCCCGTTTGCCGTGGCAGTGCCAGGGGCAAAGCTGGGACTGGGCAATATCGTCGTCCTTGTCTGTCTCCTGTTCTTCGGCGGACGCGACACCTTGATGCTGCTCCTCGTCAAGACGCTGCTCACCGCCTTTATCCTCGGCAGCTTCTCGACCTTCCTGTTCAGTATCCTCGGAGCGCTCGCGAGCTTCCTGGCGATGTTGGCGATGCTCCGGCTCGGTCGCGGCAGCTTCAGTCTGATCTCGATCAGCATCGTTGGCGGCATCTGTCACAATCTGGGGCAGCTGACGGCTGCATCCTGGGTGCTGGGGACGACGAAGATCTTCTATTACTTGCCCTTCCTGTTGGCGGCCGGCATCGCGACCGGCGTCGTCGTCGGCATCGCCGCCGGGCATCTCGGCGCGGCGATGTCCCGGAGCGGCTGGTTCCGACCGATCCGCGACATCATGTGAGAGGAGGAGAGCGCAATGGACAGCACATTACGGATGGAGGGAGCGCCTGCCCTGCGACTGGAGCACGTCTCCAGCAGACGAGGAGCGGAGGAGAGCCTCGCCATCGACGATATATCCTTGACAGTGCCGCGCGGTCAATGGGTCTGCGTAGCGGGCGCCAATGGCTCGGGCAAGTCGACGCTGGTCCGACTCATCAACGGACTGCAGCCCTGCTGCAGCGGCATCATCACTGTCGGCGGCCGCGTGCTGGGTCCGGATACGCTATGGGACATCCGCTGCCAGGTCGGGATGGTCTTCCCGCAGCCGGATGACCAGTTCGTCGGGCTGACGGTTGCTGATGACCTTGCCTTCGGACTGGAGAATCAATGCCTGCCGCCCGCAGAGATCCATCAGCGCATCTGGCAGGCCGCCACGCAGCTCGATATCTCGCATCTGCTCGATCGCCATCCCGGGACGCTCTCGGGCGGACAAAAGCAGCGGGTCGCCCTGGCGGCGATCGTCGCGATCAATCCCGAGATCCTTATCCTCGATGAGGCGACTTCGATGCTGGACGCAGCCTCGCGTGCCGAACTGCTCGGCTGGCTGAGACGTATCCGGCGGGCAGGACGCCATACGATCATCACGGTGACGCATGATATCGAGGAGATGGCGGCGGCCGATCGACTGATCGTCCTGCAGAGCGGCCGCATCGCCGCCGATGGCTTGCCTGCCGAGCTGCTGCGCGACGAGGCGTTGCTGCGCAAGCAATGTCTCGAGACGCCGTATGCGCTGGCGCTTTGCCGGGAGCTGCGTTCGCTGGGATGGCCGATCGAGGAATCGATGACAGAACAGGAAGCGGTGAATGCGATATGGACTTACTATTCGAGCATGTCTCGTACCGATACCCGGATGGAGCAGGCCTTGTAGATGTTAATCTGCGCATCCGGGCAGGCGTCATGACGGCGATCCTGGGCGCGCCGGGCTCCGGCAAGTCGACGCTGCTCCAGCATATGAACGCTCTGCTGCTGCCCAGCCAGGGCGAAGTGCGGATCGGCGCGACGCGCCTGCATGGCGGTAGCGGACATAGCGAGCGCTCAGCGCTGCGCAGACGAGTCGGTCTGGTGTTCCAGTATCCCGAGCAGCAGCTGTTCGAGGAGACGGTCGCGCAAGATCTGCGCTTCGGTCCGTTGAACTTCGGACTGGAGGAAGCCGAGGCTGCGGCAGCGGCGGAGCGGGCAGCGCAGCGGATGGGGCTCGACGCGACGCTCCTGGCGAGGAGCCCGTGGCAGCTCAGCTCGGGCGAACGTCGGCGTGCGGCAGTGACCGCCGTCCTGGCATCGGAGCCGGAGATCATCGTGCTGGACGAACCGACGGCTTCGCTCGATGCCGCCGGTCGTCGCGAGCTGATGTCGCTGCTCGGCGCGATGTGCCGCGACGAGGGCAAGACGATCGTCATCGCGACGCACCGGATCGAGGAGGTGGCGCCGTATGCCGCGGATTATGCCGTTCTCCATGAGGGGGGCGTACTGTATGCGGGCGACGGCCCTTCGCTCTTGCAACGGACAGACGTCCTGGAGCAGGCTGGCGTGCTGACACCGACAGGCTCGAGCATCGCGCGCTCGCTGACGGAGCTGACCGGCGATCTGAAGCCTGGCTTGTGCCCGGAGCCTGCGCAGCTCGCGCGCGCGCTCCATGAGTCATTGCAGAGGAGGCGGACGACATGCGGCAACGGATGATGATCGGTCGATACATCGCCGGGGATTCCTGGATGCATAGACTTGACCCGCGCGCCAAGATTGTGGCGATGCCTTTATTTATGGTCGCTGTGTTTCTGGTAGACGGCTATATCGCCGCAGGCGCGCTGCTGCTGTTCACGGTCGCGTTGCTGCGCTTTAGCGGGATCGGCCTGCAGCCGTTCGCCAGAGCGGTGCGGCCGCTTTTATTCCTGCTGCTGTTCATTTTCTTGTTCCACTTGCTCTTCAGTCCCGGCGGGTCGAAGTATCTGCAGCTCGGCTCCTTTGCGCTCTATAGCGGCGGACTGGAACGAGGCATTGTCGCCGCCGGGCGGATGGTGCTGTTCATCGTATTTGCTGCCGCGCTTACCTTCACCACGCCGCCCGATCAGCTGGCGCAAGGACTCGGCAGCGTACTCTCGCCGCTGCGCCGGCTGCGCGTGCCGACCGATCGTCTGGCGTTGATGCTGGGCATCGCCTTGCGGTTCGTGCCGACGCTGTTCGACGAGGCGGATCGCATCTGGAGGGCGCAGGTGTCCCGCGGGCTCGATCTGCGCTCTGGCTCGCTGCTGCGCAGAGCTCGCTTGCTCGTCGCCTTGCTGATCCCGGTATGCGCGGGGGCGATCCGTCGGGCGCTGGCGCTGGCCGACGCGATGGAGTCGCGCGGCTACCGGATCGGCGCGCCACGTAGCTCGTATCGCACATTCGGCTGGCGAGCTGCGGACACCGGCTTCGTACTGCTGTTGCTCGTGCCGATTGCGGCTGTAGCGTTTGTGTAGGGAGAGTAGATGGGATGAAGGGGCGTCGAGGTGGAGAAGCGACGTCTCTTGACCGCTGTTAGGTGGCGTCGATGCGAAGGCGGGAGTGTCACGATCACTGGGAGAGGATGTCGATATAGAGGCGGACGGTTCCGATCGCTGACCGATACTTGGTCAGCGATTTTGCGCGGGATTAGGGCAATGCTCGGCGGGCGGGCTAGATGAGGAAGCGGAGAAGGCGGGGGGCGTACTTTTGTAACGTTATGGTGCGTTTATAGCAGGAGCGCCGCAGCGTTCTCCAGTGCGCCTTTGTGCATCCCCGGACATCACGAAACGCACGTGCCGGCAGGGGGGAGGGGAGCCCTGTGGCGCGTGCGCCTTGCGTGGCGGTGTCTATCCATGTGGCCTATACATCTGGCCAATGCTTCTGGAGGTTCGATCATCATCGTGCTATCGTCCCTTCGCGTTCTGAAGGTTCGATCGCCATAATGCTGCCTTACCTGCGTACTGGAGGTGGTGCGCTGAGAGCAAGCAGTTGGTCAGTGTTGCGAAGGTAGAAAGTAACGCGCCAGCACCTGCAGCTGCGGGCTGGCTGGATGCCAGGCTAGCTGGTCGGCCAAGGCGAGCGCACGCTCGGAGTAGGCGGCGACCTGTGCATGGCAGCGGGAGATGGCTGAGCTGGCTGCGATCTGCGTGATCACGTCGTCAAACGCTTGCGGCTCGGCCTCCGGGCCAAGAGCGCGGATGGATGCCGACAGCTCCGGGTCTTCCAACGCGTAGAGAACAGGCAACGTAATGTTGCCGTTGCGCAGATCGGCGCCAGCTGGCTTGCCGATCGACGCTTGCGGCGCTGTGAAGTCCAACACATCGTCGCGGATCTGGAAGGCGAGGCCAAGCGCTTCGCCGAACTGGTACAGCAGCTCGGATGTACGGCTGTCTGCGCCGCTCGCATCGGCTCCCGCTTGCAAGCATAACGCCAGCAGCAACGCGGTCTTCCGCCTGGTCTTATCCAGATAGAGCTCCATCGACAGGTCGAAGTTGAAGCGGTTGTGCAACTGATGGTACTCGCCGATACAGAGCTCGGATACGTCGGCGAGCGGCTCGGAGCGGCGCTGCTGGCTGGCGTCCGGCTCTCGCTCGGGGACGCCCTCCGTCGCCCACTCCATCACTCGCGCCATCATGTAATTACCGGTCAGCACCGCGGTCGGGATGTCCGTAAGCTTGTGCAGAGTCGGCGCGCCCCGGCGGCAGTCGGCTTCGTCAATAATATCATCATGGATCAGCGAAGCCATGTGAATGTATTCGGCGATCGCAGCCGCCTTCAGGACGGGGCGGCGGCGCATCAGCTTCCCGAAGCGGCTGCCGACAATGACCAGCAGCGGTCGCAGCCGCTTGCCTCCGGCATCGATCAGGTGAAGGACGCCGGAGCGGACGACAGAGTCGTCGTCCAGCTCGCGATCGGTGAGGATGACCTCGCGCAGCGTCGTATCGATAACTTGCAGATCAATACCTAGTTGCTCGTGCAGTTTTGCCATGGCTGGACGCCTCCTTTGCTCGCTCTGGCTGCTCGCGCCGCTCAGGCGCTCTGTCTGTGCAGAATGGCGGCGATCTCTCGCCGCCACCTGTCTACCGCTCGAATGCTCGCGCCGCTCAGGCGCACTGTTTGTTCAGGTAGGCGGCGATCTCGCGCCGCTGCTCGGCGTACAGTGCTTCGGCCGGGCGGCCTCGCAGCAGCTGCAGCTGCATCCGCTTTTGCAGCGGCGCGAGCAGCTGCAGGAGCTTCCATTCGCGGCGGCGGGACGCGAGGCGATACAGCAGGCCGCTCAGATAGTCGCCGTCGAGGATGCTGCGCGTCAGCGAGGCATTGTCCCGGACCGCCAGCTGCGCATGCTTGAGGATCGCCAGCCGGATGAGGATGCAGCAGGCCAGGATGGTCACCTTGCGGCCATGCTCGAGGCCGCTTTGCTGCAGGATAGCCGAGATATCCGCCCACGGCACCGCATCGGCGGTGAGCGGGATATCGACAGACGGCTCCATCTGACTCTGCAACAGCCGGAGCGCTTCGTGGATCAGCAGGGTTGTCATCGTTCTCACACTCCTTGGCGGCCCGGGAAGGCCAGCATAGTCCAGATCGATATCTTAGTCCGTATAGATATACCAGCGCCGGACCAGCGGGAGGCGGCGCCATACGCGCTTGAGCCACGGATACACATAGTAGTCGAGGCCGAACATGCTGCCCGAGCCGCCGATGAGCGCGATCCCGGCTGCCATATACCAGAGCATCTCGTAAGGGGCCATCCCGGAGATCCACACCATCGCGCCCATCCCTACAGATACGACGGCGGCCGGTGCGGTGAACAGTCCGGCGATCAGCAGCAGCCCGACGATCAGCTCGGCGCCGACCATTGCCGCCTGGAAGATGTACGCCAGCGCATTGAAGCTGCCATCGGCGTTGAAGAACATCAGCCCCATCGACCAGTCAACGATCGATTGGACGAAGTCCGGCACCGGCAGTGCCGAGAGGGCGGTCTCGGTATGGGCAGAGGCCGCGGCTACCGCATCGGTCGCTCCGCCGCTTACGCTCGCTCCGGAGACGCCGTCTGCCGCCTGGGCAGGGATGAGGAAGATATGCCCCGGATCGTCGAAGATCTTGAACATCTTATCCCAGCCCTGCTTGAACCACATCCACCCGGCCAGCAGCCGCAGCGGCACGAGCCAGAAGTTCGGCGACCGCTTGGCGAAGTGTCCGCCAAGGAAGCTGCGATTGTTGCGCACATGGACAAATTCATGAAGGAGATAATGATACACTTTGTTGAAGCCGCACACCTGGAACAGATACACCATGTTGATCAGATGCTTGACGGCCATCGCCGGCAAGCCGCTCAGCTTGAACATCTTCCCGGGCAAGCCGACATTGGCGACGCCGTAGCGGCTGCCGATACACACCATCGTGCCGTGGAACGTAGGGCGATACGTTTTTTTCTTCGTGTTCAGAAATTCCGACGCGATGTTGTGGGCGATGACAGGGGCCGCCAGCTCCGCGTTCTCGACCATCTGCGGCACAGGGTTCGTAGCCCCCTCAGGGATATAGAAGATGTTGTCGCCGACAACATACACATTTTCGTGCGCCGGGACTTGCAGCTTGTCGTTGGTCAGAATGCGGCGCCGACCCTTCTGCTCGACATCGAGCTCGCCGACCAGATCGGCGCCCTCGACGCCAGCAGTCCAGATGACGGTCCGCGAGGCGATATCCTCGCCGCCGACTGTGACGCCGCGCGCCTTCACCTCGGTTATCTTGGCGCCGGTCGAGATCTGGACGCCCATCTTGCGCAGTCGCTTCTCGGCTTTGTTGATCAGCGGCTGCGGCAGGATGGGGAGGATGCGGTCCATCATGTCCGCCACATGGAGCGAGACTTCCGCCGGATCGACGTGGAATTCTTTGCACAGCTCCTGCGTGTACTCCGCCAGCTCGCCGATCATCTCGACGCCGGTGAAGCCGCCGCCGACGACGACGAAGGTGAGCATCTCCTTGCGGGCTTGCGGATCGTATTCCTTGATTGCGCTGCGGAACATGTGCCCGATATGCTCCTTGAGGCGCACCGCGTCCTCATAGGACCATAGGGTGAGCGCGTGCTCGTCTGCGCCGGGGATGCCGAAGAAGGTCGGCTTGCTGCCGGTCCCGATGACCAGATAGTCGTAGGTGTAGGTTTGCTTTTGGCCTTGCAGCGTCCGGGCGTCAAAGTCGATATCGCCGATGTTGTCGAGCACGACATTGACATTGCGGAAGCCCGAGAAGATTTTTTTGAGGTCGATCTTGATCGAATCCTCTTCGACGCGACCGGCTGCAACTTCGTGCAGCTCGGTCAACAGGGTATGGAACGGCTTGCGGTCGATGAGCGTGATGGATACGTCGCGACGTTTGCGTAGACGGTTAGCTAGCTTTTTAGCGGTCAAGACGCCGCCGTAGCCGCCTCCGAGCACGATGATCTGTTTCATGGCGTTAGCCCCCTTGCGGGTGTAGTGGTAGTCATAGAAGTCGATCGGGCGTTACTTGGCGCCGGCCAGCGCTTCTTGGGCCAGCTCGACGAAGCTGTTGACATGGATGGAGACGCCGGCGATTGCATCGGTTTTGCCATCCTCAGCGCGGTAGACGATTTTCGCCGGATCTTGGACTTCCAGCAGGTATTGCTCCGCGCTGCGCGCTTGCTCATGCCATTCGGCTTGTGCGCCGCCTTTGGCGACGAGGCCGTATTCGCCGGAAGCCGAGCGAGTTACTTTGTCGGTGCCGCCGTCTTTGTGCTCGCCGTTCCAACTGACCGCTGCGATCTTGCCGTTGATGACCGTCACAGTGACATTTTCCTTCCAACCCGATTTTTCATCGAACGCTGCAGCTTCGGCGCGATAGGTTCCATCTTTGTAAGGTCCGACTTCGGTTGGTCCGGCAGCCAGCGCTTTATTGACGAGCTCGGTGAAGCCTTCGACGCCGATCGACACGCCCGAGACCGCGTCGGTTTTGCCTTCGTCGTTCAGAGTAAGGCCGTCGGCGCTTTGCTCGGCGATGAGGTAAGCTTCCATTTTGGCTGCTTGCTCATCCCATTCGGCTTGTGCGCCGCCATTGGCGACCATGCCGTATCCGCCGTTTTTCGAAAATGTCTTTTTGTCGAGTCCGCCGTCTTTATAGAGGCCGTTCCAGTCGACTTTTGTAATTTTTCCGCCTTCCACGGTCAAGGAGACGACTTCCTTCCAGCCCGACTTTTCGGAATATTCGCCTTCGGCGTAATAGGCGCCATCGGCCAGTCCTGCCGTTTCATTATCGACCGTTTTTTCCGGGGTGGTGGTGGCTGGTTGCTCGGCAGGTGGAGATGCGGGATCCTTCGGCTCGTTGGCTCCGCCGCAGCCGGCTAGCAAGGCGAGTACGAGAGTCGAGACGACAATACCGATCCATGTTTTTTTCATAGCTGAACCCTCCAAGTTAATATGTGTTGTGAATTGTTTCACATATATACCATAACTCATTTTTTCGGTCTTGGTTGTGAAAGAAATCACGTTCCTGCATTTTTTTATTGTTCGTGCGGCGCTAAAAAAAGACCGGCATTCCAGATCTGAGCTGGATTGCGGGTCTGCAATTAGCGGGCCTATCGATGCAAGGCCAGCAGAACAATCTGTTCCTCGTTCCGCTGGACGGAGGCCTGCTCTGTGGGTAATCTATGCCTCCGTGCCGCTTGTAATCGGGCAATTTGCGCAGATGCGATTATGCGAGAGTTAGTCCGCGCCCTGGAGCTTTTGGATGCGCGCAATCTGTCTGTCCGAACGGCGACAGCATGGACGCTCGGATATGGCTAAAATTAAAGCTCGCGTTTCAGCAATTTCACTTCTTCCTCGGACAGTCCGCTTGCTTTGGCAATGACGGAGATTTCAAGTCCCATGGCGAGCATGTTTCGGGCGATAGCCTTCTTTTCCTCTGAGCGCCCTTTCTCCAAGCCTTTCTCCGTAGCCCATTCGATCATGGAAGCTTCATCGTGCAGATACTTTTGCCGTTCCTCATACAGGCGGCGGGCTTCCTGGTCCTGACTGAGAAACTCGAGCGTATCCATCGCTTTTTTCAAGGTCGGTTCATTCATCTTCAACACCTCCCAATTGGATTTGTCGGCACCTTTCAAGAACAACAGCCAGTTAATCAGTCCGCCCTCCATCGGCAGGGACTGCTGATCCAGCTTGGTCAGCTCCATGAAATGCACTTCGATATCGTCGCTTAGCTCGATGCCGGTATGATCTTCTCTCAGATGAAACACGTTATGATAACGCTCATTGGCGATAAAGGAATAGTTCAAAATGTTGATCGTGACACATTTCTTTAGCTGCTTATAGGTCTGACCTTCCTGCAACTGACTGGCGTAACGCTTGCTCCAGTAATAGAGGGTCCGTTTTTCAATGTCATATTTGTTGAAGAGCTGCATTTCGATATTAATGAGCTGTCCCTCGACCGTCTTGGCCCAGATATCGAAAATGGATTGCTTATCGAGCGGGGCGCATCCTTGTCGGTATACGGGTTAAGCAGCACAATCTCCGTCAGCGGCGCTTCCCCGGATTCTGTAAACGTGCGATTGAGGAAGGCGAGCAAGACATCCTTGTTGTCCTCGCTGCCAAAGATGCGTTTGAACACAAAATCGTTTCGGGGATCGAGCAGTTCCGTCCATGCGCCATCAACTCCATTTCTTTTTATTATACCACGACTAAAAAAGCTCAGAAACCCGAACGTCCTTCGGGCCTGAGCTGGAGTCCGCGTCGGAGCACTTTGAGTCCCGGTTCGCTATCGCTTGCTCGTCCTAAGAATCCGCCTTTCTTGCCTAACTTTTTTTAGGCAATTATTTGGCTGTGCCTGCTCAGCAGGAGGATAAAATCTTTAGTTCTTATAGGAATTATATTTAATTTTTTAAGGATAACGGCAAGAAAAACGATTATGGGCTATTGACGCCGAATTGTTTTGTGGTTAAAGTTATTTTTAAAATAACAGAGAGGAAAACAAAACTATCGATTGTTTGGTCGATTCCTCGAAATTGCAAGCACAGAGCGAAATTGCAGCAAGCAACAATCGCTAATCCCTATCATAATGTGTATACTGGACAAGGAATGCATGACGACAGTTTGTTCGAGGATGGGTGTAGCCATGAGGAAAAAAGTAACCCTGCAAGAAATCGCCGATCTGGTCGGCGTATCCAAATTTGCGGTCTCCCGCGCGCTGAGCGCCAAACCCGGTGTCAGTCCGCAGACAAGAGAGACGATCTTGAAGGCGGCTGGACAGCTCGGCTACTTCAAGCAGACCGAGCAGGCATCCTCCAAATCCGAGGCATGGCGGCCGCATAACGTGGAACAGGGGACGATCGTCGTATTGTTCCCGAATGTAAGGTATCAGAATCGCGAATCGATGTACTGGGGACCGGTGTTTGAGGGCATCACGGCTCGGCTCAATCAGCAGGGCATGGACATCCTGACCGTCACGGAGCCTTCGGGCGACAATCTGTTCAGCCTGCTTAATCCTGGCGCGATCCGCGGCATTATTACGATCGGAGCGGTCTCGACACAGATTTTACTCGATATCGGCAAGCTTCATATTCCGACCGTTATGGTCGATCACGACGACCCGGCCTTCCGGTGCGACACCGTGTTCGTGGATAATTTTCATGATATGCGACAATTGATGATTCGTATGATCAGCAAGGGATACCGATCCTTTCAGTTCGTCGGCCATGTACAGGACGCGCTTAGCTTCCAACTGCGCTGGCTGGCGTTCAAGTCGGCGCTCGAGGAGCATGAGATTCCGCTTGCGCAGGATCCGCTGTTGATTGGACCTCACGCCTACGATATGTACGAGATGATGCATCACTATATGGTCGAGGAGCTGCCGGAGGTTTTCGTATGCGCGCATGATGTCAACGCCTCGTACCTGATCATCGAGCTGGCCAAGCGAGGGATACGGGTACCCGAGGATTGCGTCGTCACCGGCTTCGACAACACGGTGCAGGATCAGCCGATTATGGCAACGGTTCACACGGACAAGGAGTGGATCGGCATGCGCGCTGTCGATCAGCTCTTGTGGCGTTTGGAATATCCCGATGGCAGCCCGGAGCGGAAACTGATTGCCGGCGAGCTCATCATGCGGGAGCAGTACGGCCGCAAGCCGGTCAGCGGATAGCGCGGTTCAGTTGCGAGCATCGCCTTCTTTGCGTTTTACGCGAGGAAGGCTTTTTGCTGCGTGGGGATAGCTGTGCATATTCGGAGAGAGCGCTAAGCTCCGGGATCAGGAACCTAACGGGCAAGTGCTATGTCCAAAACAAAACAATAACAAAAACAAACAAAAGTATATAAAACGTTGACGTAAATTTAGCTCCATGTTATTATCTTTTTGTGATCATTATCCAGCCTTTTCCTGATCATGAATCTCGTGGATAGCGTTTTTTCTTAAAAGGGGGTTGTAAGCGTTTGCGATTCTGATTGAAGCGGCTTGACTATCGGGGACGATCTCGTAACCCAATCATTTATTTAGGGGAGGAAGGCAACAATGAAATCGGTAAAATGGCTTTTGTTAGTTATGTTAGCGCTTACAATCGTGGTGGCAGGCTGCAGCAGCGGCAATGGCACGGAGACGACGACTCCGCCGGCCGAGACGCCTAAGGAAGAGACGCCAAAAGAGGCAGAAGCGGAGCCCGAGCCGGAGCCAGAACCGGAGAAGCCCGCGCTTAACCTGAACGGCCGGACGATCCGCGTCGCCGCCTGGTGGGACGACAAGCCCAAAGGCGAGACCGCAGACGAGATTGCCCGTCTGGAGAAGATGGCTGAGCTCGAGAAAGCATACAATTTTACCTTCGAATTCATCAACGTCCCCTTTGAAGAATACATGGACAAATTCACGACCTCCGTACTCTCGGGCGAGCCATTCGCCGATGTCGCCATCATGGAGTACAAGCGGGCCGCCGTCCCGGTCAAGTCCGGACTGGTGCTGCCGATCAGCGAGTTTGCAGCCGCCGACAGCGATATCAACAACGATGGCCGTCTCGTCCGCAAGCTGCCTCCGCTCGGCGGCGAAGAGTACTCCTTCTCGTCTCCCGGCGTCTCCATCGTAGGCATTCACTACAACCGCGAGATATTCAACCAACTAGGCTTGCCCGATCCGCAGGATCTGCTCGATAGCGGCGAGTGGACATGGGATAAGTTCCTCGAGATCGCCAAGAACGCCACGCGCGACACCAACAACGACGGGACGCCTGACACGTACGGCTATTCCGGATGGGCGGCGGACACGGCGCGCCACTTCGCAGCGGCCAACGGCATCGCCTTCGTCGACGGCAATACGATGACGGACAACTCGACCGATCCGAAGACGATCGAGGCGCTCGAGTTCGTCAACCGCCTCTACAATACCGAGAACGTCGTCAAGGTCAAGTCCGACAATCCGATGGACTGGAACGAGACGAACACGTTCAAGGATGGCGATGTCGCGATGTCGCTGCAATACGACTGGAACATCGGCGATCTGAGCTTCGAAGCCGGCGTCGTGCCGCTCCCGGCGGGACCGAACTCGGACGGCAAGCATACGTTCGCCAACACGGCGCTGAACGGCTGGTTCATCCCCAAGGGCGTCGAGAATCCCGCCGACGTCTACCGTATCTTCGAAGAGATGCGCGATGTCCCGTCGACCGAGGAATATGTCGGTCAGGACTGGCTGGAAGGCCGCTACAAAACCGAACGCGATATCCAGATCGCGCTGGACAAAATCAATGGCACAGGCATGATCTCGATCGAGGAAGGCGTGCCAGATCATCCGTTCTTCGCGATCATGGATGAGATCATCATCCAGAAGCAATCCGTCACGGCGACGGTGGAGAGTCACAAGCAAGCGGCACAGGATGCGATCGCCAATCTCGGCAGTTAAACGAATGTCGAACGCGGAAGGGTGTGCAGCCATCGCACACCCTTCCTCTCCTTGCGGCGCAAGGCACAAGGGCATATCTGCGTCGCAGGCGCTTGAAAGATGCACGAAGAGGAGGTCTGGCACTTGAGAAAAACGCGTCGATCGGTTCGGGCTCTTATGGCAGGAATTTGCTTTACGCTGGCGCTTGGCGTCCCGGCCGCCACCTCGAATCTGAAGGCCGAAGAACAGCAGCAGCTCGCGTCCCGAGAGGGACAGACGATGGATTCCGACAGCTTGTTTGCGATGATCGTGCAAGGCAACAGCTACGCCGACTATGCAGCTGCGCATGCAGAGGCTGCCGCGCCGGAGCGGGAGCTCGTCATCGAAGCGGCGGATTACGAGCGCATCGAGGGCGAGGGCTTCCGGACCGTAGAGCGCTTGGAAGGGATGGACGGCGCCGCTCTTCTGACGGGAGAGCAGGGCCAAGTGGAGTGGAAAGTGAGTGTCCCAGAGACGGGACGTTATCATATATCCATGCTCTATTACCCTGTGGAGGGCAAAAGCTCGGGGATCGTCCGCAGTCTGCTGATCGACGGCGAGGTACCCTTCGAGGAAGCGGCCTACCTGCAGTTCGATCGGATCTGGGACAACGAGCAGAGCGAGGTGCAGCGGGATAATCGCGGCAATGAGCTGCGGCCGCGGCAGCAGGAAAATCCGGGCTGGCGGGAGGCGCTGTTCAAGGATTCGGAAGGGTACTATGAAGAGCCGTTCCAGTTTTATCTCACAGCGGGCGAGCACACGCTGACGCTGCTGTCGCAGCGCGAGCCGATGGCGATCCGCCAGCTCAAGCTGTTCCATCAACCGCAGGCGGCTCCTTATGAAGAGGTGCGGGCTGCCGATGCGGCTGCCGGACGTCAGCCGACGAAGGGCGTGCGCGTCGTCGTGCAGGGCGAGGCCGCGACGGCCAAGTCGTCGCCGACGCTCTATCCGCAGATCGAACGCTCCTCGCCAGCTGTCTATCCGTACAGCCCCTCGGAGACGCGGGTCAATACGATCGGCGGCTACAACTGGCGGCTGCCCGGCGAGTGGATCGAATGGGAGTTCGAGGTGCCGGAGTCGGGGCTGTATCAGATCGGCTTCAAGGTGCAACAGAACTTCGTGCGGGGCATCTACTCGACCCGCAGGCTGACGATCGACGGCGAGACGCCGTTTCGCGAGATGGAGCGGGTGCCGTTCCGCTATGCGAGCGACTACCGCACCGATGTGCTGGGCAATGACGAGCCTTATCTGTATTACCTGGAGGCTGGTCGACATGTGCTGCGGCTGGAGGCGACGCTGGGCGAGTTCGCCGAGCTGATCCGCCAGGTCGAGGAGAGTCTGTATCAGCTCAATGCGATGTACCGCAAGATCCTGATGATCACCGGTGCGGCGCCGGACCAATTCCGCGACTACCGCATCGAGCAGCAGGTGCCGCAGCTGCTCGAGACCTTCGCCGCCGAGAGCGAGCGGCTCAAGGTGATCAGCGCCGAGCTGCGACGACTCTCCGGAGGCAGCGGCGACTCGGAGGCGCTGCTGAAGACGATGTATACCCAGCTCGACGAGATGGTCGACGAGCCGCATACGATCCCGCGCCGCCTCGGCGCTTACAAGGCCAACACGGGCGGACTCGGCACCTGGCTGCTGACGGCGCGCGAGATGCCGCTGGAGATCGACGAGCTCTACATCGTCTCGCCCGATCAGAAGCTCAAGAAGAAGGGCGCCGGCTTCTGGTCCGGACTGCGCCATGAGCTGTCGACCTTCGCCTATTCCTTCTTCATCGACTACAACCAGATCGGCAATGTCGCCAGCGGCGACGAGGAGCGCTCGATCACGGTCTGGATCGGCAGCGGCCGCGACCAGGCCAATACGCTGAAGGCGATGATCGACGATACGTTCACGCCGCAGACCGGCATCTCGGTCAATCTGAAGCTCGTGCAGATGCATACGCTGCTGCCGGCGACGCTGGCCGGGCAAGGGCCGGATGTGGCGATGCAGATCGGCAATGACATCCCGGTCAACTATGCGATGCGGAGCGCGGTGGCGGATCTGGCGCAATTCAGCGACTTCGATGAGGTCGCCGAGCGGTTCCGGCCGAGCGCGATCGTGCCGTATCAGTACGAGGACGGCGTCTATGCGCTGCCGGAGACGCAGACATTCAACATGCTGTTCTATCGCAAGGATATCTTCAACGAGCTGGGCATGAGCGTGCCGCAGACGTGGGAGGAGATCTCGCGGCTGTTCGCCGTCCTCAATAAAAACCAGATGAGCTTCGGCATGCCGCTCGTCCTGCAGCCGCAGTATCCCGGGGAGAACATCCCGCCCAACTCGCTGTACGCCTCGCTGCTGCTGCAAAACGGCGGTCAGTTCTACCGCGATGGCGGACGTGCCTCCGACCTCGACTCGAAGATCGGCATCGAGGCGTTCAAGACATGGACCGAGCTGTATACGGACTACAAGCTGGAGCGCGAGTTCGACTTTGCGAACCGGTTCCGCACCGGGGAGATGCCGGTCGGCATCGCCGATTATACCACCTACAACCAGCTCACCGTGTTCGCGCCGGAGATCCGCGGCCTTTGGGGCTTCGCGCCGGTGCCAGGCACTGTGCAGCCGGATGGCTCGATCGACCGTTCGGTGCCGAGCGGCGGCAGCGCCACGGTGCTGATGGAGAGTGCCGAGGACAAGGACGCCGCCTGGGAGTTCATGAAGTGGTGGACGAGCGACGACGTGCAGGTCGCCTACGGCCGCGAGATGGAGAGCCTGATGGGCGCTGCCGCCCGCTATCCGACCGCCAACATCCGGGCGCTCGACAGTCTGCCTTGGCCGGTCAACGATTATGATCAGCTGAAGCGCCAATTCGAGTGGGTGAAGGGCGTGCCGGAGGTTCCCGGCGGCTACTTCACCGGCCGACATCTGCTCAACGCCTTTTATTCGGTCGTCGTCAATAGCGAGGATCAATTTGTGGTCGGTATCCGGGTCCCCGGCAAGAAAGCCGAGCCGCGCGAGACGATCGTCGAATATGTCGCGTTTATGCATGAGGAGATCCGGTCAAAACGCAGAGAGTTTGGACTTCCGCAATAAGGAGGGATCAGCATGTCCGAAGTCATCGTCCGCCGTCAAGAGGGGAAGACGGACGGTCCGAAGCCCGGCAGTCCGCGCGACACCTGGTGGAGTCTCAAGAAAAAAGCATTCGTCGTCAACAAGCATGCCTACGTGCTGATGGCCCCTTACATGATCCTGTTCGGCATGTTCACCGTGTTGCCGGTTGTGATGTCGCTGTTCATCAGCTTCACGTACTTCAATATGCTGGAGATGCCGACCTTCATCGGCTGGCAAAACTATGCCCGACTGTTCCTCGAGGACGATATCTTCCTGATCGCCGTCAAAAACACGCTGCTGTTCGCGGCGATTACCGGCCCGCTCAGCTATGTGGCCTGCTTCGTCTTCGCCTGGATCATCAACGATATGCGGCCCAAGGTGCGCGCCTTTATGACGCTTGTCTTCTATGCGCCGTCGATCTCGGGCAATATCTTCTTTATCTGGCAGATGATCTTCTCGGGCGATCGCTATGGCATCGCCAACGGCTTCCTGATCCGCTGGGGCATCATGCTCGAGCCGATCCAGTGGCTGAAGACGGAGATCTACATCTTGGCGATCATCATCCTCGTGCAGCTCTGGCTTAGTCTGGGCACCGGCTTCCTGGCATTTATCGCCGGCTTGCAGACCGTCGACAAGACGCTGTACGAGGCGGGAGCGGTGGACGGCATCCGCAATCGCTGGCAGGAGCTGTGGTACATCACGTTGCCATCGATGCGGCCGCAGCTTATGTTCGGCGCCGTCATCCAACTCACCACCTCGTTTGCCGTGGCCGACGTCTCGATCCAGCTCGCCGGCTTCCCGAGCGTCAACTATGCGGCCGAGACGATCGTCACGCATCTGATGGACTTCGGCACCATCCGCTTCGAGATGGGCTTCGCCTCCGCCATCGCTACGGTGCTGTTCGCCCTGATGGTCGGCACCAACCTGATCGTCCAACGACTTCTTCGGAGGGTGGGCCAATGAGTGTACTGAATCTATCCTTCCGCATGCGGAAAAAAAAGGTCAACCGCTCGCTCGGCGGCAACCTGATGATGTTCCTGTTCCTGGCGGTCACCGGCGCCTTCATGGCGCTGCCGCTCGTGTACGCGATCAACGCGGCGTTCAAGCCGCTCGACGAGATCTTCCTGTTCCCGCCGACGCTGTTCGTACGCAATCCGACGCTGGATAACTTCGTTGATCTGGCCGCTTTGCTGGGCAACTCCTGGGTGCCGTTCTCGCGGTATATCTTCAACACCGTCTTCATCACCGCGATGGGCGTCGTCGGCCATGTGCTGTTCGCCTCGGCGGCGGCCTATCCGCTGGCCAAGATGAAGTTCCCGGGCAAGAACCTCCTGTTCACGATCGTCGTCCTCGCGCTCATGTTCGCGCCGCAGGTGACGGCGATTCCGAACTATATGATCATGTCGTGGATCGGCTTCATCGACACGTACTGGGCGGTCATCATCCCGGCCTTCGCCTTCCCGCTCGGATTGTATCTAATGAAGCAATTTATGGAGCAGATCCCGGATGCGCTCATCGAAGCGGCCAAGATCGACGGCGCCTCCGAATACCGCATCTTCTGGCAGGTGGTCATGCCCAACGTCAAGCCGGCCTGGCTGACGCTGATGATCCTGCTGTTCCAGATCCTGTGGGGCACCGAGGGCAATGGCTTCATCTACAGCGAGGAACTGAAAACGCTGCACTTCGCCACCAATCAGATCATCCAGGGCGGCATCGCCCGGGCCGGGGTCGGCGCGGCGGTCGCGCTCATCCTGATGAGCGTGCCGATCACCCTGTTCATATTCTCGCAGAGCCGGATCATCGAGACGATGGCTACCTCCGGCATGAAGGATTAAGGGGGGACGCCAAAGTGAGAAAGCTGCTGACCTGCTTCATCGTCCTGGCGCTGATCGCCTCGTCTCTGCCGATCGTCGCTGGGGCGACGCAGACGCCGTATGAAGCCTATACCTACAATTATTATGGCGATGCCGTGCCGCTGCCGGCGCCCTTCGCCCCGGAGCGCCAGGTGTCCGGCCAGGAGCTGGGCGCAGGCGCATTCCGCGATCCGGCCGACGTCTTCGTCACGGAGGACGGCACTGTCTACATCCTCGACAGCGGCAATAACCGTCTGCTGCGCACAGACGGAGACTGGCGAGCGGCGGACAGCATCGCGACCTTCACCAACGAAGGACGCGAGGATACGCTGCGCAACCCGCAAGGGCTGTTCGTCAGCGACGAGCATACGATCTATATCGCCGATACCGACAACAATCGGATCGTCGTGCTCTCGCCCGAGGGCGAGCTGCTGCGTATCGTCGCCTCGCCGGAGTCGGAGGTGCTGCCGCAGGGCTTCGTCTTCACGCCGGTCAAGCTGACCGTCGATGATGCGGGCCGGATGTTCGTCGTCGCCAGAGGCGTCTATGAGGGGCTGATGCAGTTCGACGAGAACGGCGGCTTCATCGGCTATGCTGGCACGATCAATGTGCGGCAGACGTTCGCAGACCGGATATGGCGGATGCTGGCGACCCGGGAGCAGCGGTCGCGGATGCAGCTGTTCATCCCGACCGAGTTTTCCAATGTCGATATCGATACCCGGGGCTTCGTGTTCGCGACCAACATCGATACCTACTCGCAGACGCCGATCCGCAGGCTGAATCCATCGGGGCAGGATGTGCTGAAGCGATTCGGCTATCACCCCGTCATGGGGGACGTCCGCTACCGTCAGTTCGGCAATAACTCCGGTCCGTCGCGGATGACGGATATCAAGGTGCTCGGCGGCGGCATATATGTGGCGATGGACTCGTACCGGGGCCGTCTGTTCGCCTACAACGACGAGGGCCAGCTGCTGTATGCCTTCGGCGGCAAGGGGACGCAGCTCGGTCTGTTCAACACCCCGGTCGCCGTCGAGCGGCTGGGGGAGCGGCTGCTCGTGCTCGATCGGGGCAAAAACGCGCTCGTCGTCTTCGCGCCGACCCACTTTGGCCGCACCGTCCATGAGGCGACCACGCAGCGCTATCTCGGCAACGACGCCGAGGCGGTGGCGCAGTGGGAGGAGGTGCTGCGGATCAATGCCAACTACGACCTCGCCTACCTGGGTATCGGCAAGTCGCTGCTCATGGAACGCAAAAACAAGGAAGCGATGACCTACTTCAAGCTCGGCATGGATCGCAAATATTACTCGCTCGCCTTCAAGCGGCATCGCAGAGAGGTCATGCAGGCGCATTTCGGCACCTTCATGACGACCGTCGCGCTCCTCATCGTCGCGCTGGTCGGCTGGCTCATCTTCAGAAAAGTAAGGGCAAGGGGGAAAGCGCATGAAGCCGGAGCATTATAAATTCCCGTTCCATATCATGCTGCATCCGTTCGACGGCTTCTGGGATCTGAAGTACGACGACAGGGGCAAGGTGCGGGTCGCCGCGATCATCGTCGCACTGCTTGTGCTGAGCACGGTGCTGCAGCGGCAATTCGCCGGATTCATGGTCAATTACAACGATCCGCGCTATCTGAACAGCCTCGACGATCTGATCTATACGGTCATGCCGTTCCTGCTGTTCTGCATCGCCAACTGGTCGATTACGACGCTTATGGAAGGCGAGGGCAAGTTCCGCGAGATCATCCTCGCAACCGCTTACGCGCTGCTGCCGCTCGTGCTCATCAACCTGCCGATGACCTTCCTCAGCCGACTGATGACGATGGAGGAGTCGGCGTTCTATTATCTGGCCACCGGGATCGGCGTCGTCTGGTGCGGCTATCTGCTGTTCGTTGGCATTATGACGGTCCATCAGTATACGGCGACCAAGACCGTAATAACGCTTGGGATGACCGTCGTGGCAATGGGCATCGTCGTTTTCCTCGGTACGCTGATCTTCAGCATGGCCGGTCAGATTTTGTATTTCTTCTATAATATTTACCGAGAGCTGG